>Ga0208244_100070_pt1 | contig 140790 bp, 160 predicted proteins | sample SubbioCR12Aug_5A_FD_184828 | JGI IMG/M metagenome (GOLD analysis project Ga0208244, IMG submission 184828) | Serpentinite rock and fluid subsurface biosphere microbial communities from McLaughlin Reserve, California, USA - CR12Aug_5A (SPAdes) | ecosystem: Environmental > Terrestrial > Deep... | reverse complement strand
TGTGTAAAGCATTCCGCCAGCGTTCAATCTGAGCCAGGATCAAACTCTTCAGTTCAATCACTGCTATTACTTCAAATACTTCAGTCGCTCAACTCAAACTCACGACGCTAAATTAATAACGACGCTTTATTCAAGTGTGAGCATTTATGCTAGTTGCCAGCCCAACCAAAGTCAGACCAGCTACCGCAACAACACCCACACCTATCGGCTGTAAATTGTTAAAGATCAATCTCTTACTGACTTCGCTACTGTTTGCGTTGCCGTTTCGAGAGGTGCGCATTCTACGTAGTTCACATAAAACGTCAACACTTATTTTCGAAATGGTTGCGGGGGCAGGATTTGAACCTACGACCTTCGGGTTATGAGCCCGACGAGCTGCCAGACTGCTCCACCCCGCGCCTGTCGCAAATGAAACCGCGTCAATCGAGAAGCGGAACTATAGCAAAGCGCCCTTCCGGGCGTCAACCCTTACCGGACAAATCTACGGGAAGCCGCGTTACGCAACCCAATATTTTCAATGATTTCAGCCGACTGGCGTCATCGAATATTTTCACGCGCCCACTGCTGGCGATAGACTTTTCACCGTGAGGCCGACCGCCCTGCACCTTATTTGTGCAGACACGATGGCGGCAAGCTCGCTACCATTTGGCACCCCCATTGTTCGGAAGGCTTTTTGTGCGCATCACTGACTTCTCCCTATCGCGCTTGCCGCGCATCGAGTTCGGCTCGGGTTTGCTGTCCAGGCTGCCCGCCCTTGTGCGCGTTTATGGCTCACACGCGTTGCTCGTGACGGGGGCGGGCTCCTTGAAAGGCTCGCCGTTCTGGCCTGGCGTAACTGCCGGGCTGAAAGCGCAAGGGATCAGCTGGCTGCATCTTGCCATTCCGGGCGAGCCGTCGCCGCAAATGGTGGACGAGGCTGTTCGCGCCCTGCGCAGCGAGGGGATCGATGTTGTCGTCGGCATCGGCGGCGGCAGTGCACTGGATGCTGCGAAGGCGATCGCCGGCCTGCTGAGACCCGGCAATTCGGTCATGGATCATCTGGAGGGGGTGGGGCCCGAGTTGCCCTATGTCGGCCCCGCTACCCCCTTCATTGCTGTGCCGACCACGGCGGGCACAGGATCCGAGGCGACCAAGAATGCGGTGTTAAGCGCGCAGGGCCCGGACGGCTTCAAGAAATCCTTCCGCGACGAGCAGCTGGTGGCCGAGGTCGCGCTGGTCGACCCGGATCTGCTGGCGACCTGCCCGCCCGCCGTGATTGCGGCCAACGGCATGGATGCCTTCACCCAGCTGCTGGAATCTTATGTCTCCAGCCGGGCCGCACCGCTGACCGATTCGCTGGCCTGGGGCGGAATGAAGGCCGCGCGCGACGGGCTGCTGGCTTTGCATGCCGATGCCAGCAACGCGCTGGCGCGCGAACGGATGGCGTATGCGGCGCTGGTGTCCGGCATTACGCTGGCGCAGGTGGGTCTGGGATCGGTGCACGGACTGGCGGCGCCTCTGGGGGCGTTTTTTCCCATTCCGCATGGCGTGGCATGCGGCACGCTGGTGGCGGCCGCCACACGCATCAACATCGAGGCGCTGCGTGCCCGCGAACCGTCGAATCCTGCGCTGGAAAAATACGCGCTGGTGGGGCAATTGTTGAACAAGCAAGGCCGCATCGATCAAGCCGCGGCCCATGCCGCCCTGATCGACAAGCTGGAGGCCTGGACGCGTGAACTCGGGATTGCGCGGCTGGCGCATTATGGGGTGCGCGCAGCGGACATCCCGCGCATCGTTGCAAACAGCCGCGGCAGCAGCATGAAAACCAACCCGGTCCGGCTGGAAGACGATGAAATCGCGGCCATCCTCGCTGCCCGGATTTGATCGTCGCGCACTTAAGTAAAGCGCTGGCCAGCCGCTATTTCATCGACGCCACTTTTTAAGGGAACCTCTATGTCCGGCCTTCTGGTTTTTTTCATCGTGCTCGCGCTGATCGCGACCTTCGTCATTTTCATCTTCAACCAGCTGGTGGCGCTGAAGCACAACGTCGGCAAATCCTGGTCGAACATCGACATCCTGCTCAAGCAGCGTCATGACGAGTTGCCCAAGCTGGTCGAGACCTGCAAGCAATACATGCAGTTCGAACAAGAAACGCTGGAAAAGGTGATGCAGGCGCGCAGCCAGGTGGCCAGTGCGCGCGCCTCGCACGACATCCCCGCCCTGGGCCAGGCCGAAGGCGCGCTGCGGCTGGGACTGGGCAATCTGTTCGCGGTGGCCGAGGCCTATCCCGATCTGAAAACCAACGAAACCTTCCAGCACCTGCAGGCCCGCATCACCGGCCTGGAAAACGCGATTGCCGACCGCCGCGAGTTCTACAACGACTCGGTCAACATCAACAACGTGCGCGTTGAGCAGTTTCCCGATACCGTCGTCGCGCGGCTGTTCGGGTTCCGCCAGTTTCCGTTGCTGCGCTTTGCCGCGGAGGAAAAGAAGGACGTCGACCTGAAGCAGCTGTTCAGTAGCTGATGTTCTCGACACGCTGGATGGCCCGGTGGCGGCACGATTACGTCAACTTCGGACTAAGCGGCGGCAATCTGCTCATCCTGCTGATCGGGTTGAAGCTGCACTCGCCGCTGGGCTGGACCCTCAGCTTTGCGCTGGTCGGACTGACCAGCTTCTGGGCATGGCTTGCCAACCTCAAGCGCTACCGCACGGTGGCCGACACGCCGACTTCGCGCATTGCCTCGGCGCCGCAGGGGTATGTCGAAATCGTCGGGCGCGGCAAGCAGCCTCCAGGCGTTGGCCTTGTCAGCCCGATCACCGGCCTGCCCTGCCTGTGGTTTCGCTACCGCATCGAACGTAAAAACGACAATCGCTGGGAATACGTCGACTCCGGTGAGTCGCACGACACCTTCGGCATTAGCGACGGCAGCGGGCTGTTGCTGGTCGACCCCGAAGGCGCCGAAATCATGACCTCGCGCAAGCAGGTATCGACGGCTGGCGGTTATCGCAGGACCGAATGGACGCTGATCGAAGGCGAAACGCTCTACGTCATCGGCGAGCACGTCACGCTGGGCGGTCCCAACGCCGTGCTGGACAGGAAGGCCGACCTGGCCACGTTGCTGACGGAATGGAAAGCCGACAAGGCTGCCCTGCTGGCGCGCTTCGACGCCAACCGCGACGGCGAAATCAGCCTCGATGAATGGGAAGCCGCGCGGCGCGCCGCGTCTGCAGAAGTTGACCGTTCCCATCTCGATATTCGCCTGAAGGACGGCATCCACCTGATGCGACAGCCTGCGCACGGGCGTCCGTTCCTCATCGCCAACCGGGAAGTCACCGCCCTGGTGCGGCATTTTCGTTTGTGGAGCTGGGGACACCTGGTGCTGATGCTGGCGGCACTGCTGGGACTGATGCTGATCGATCGCACGCTCTGAGGCTTGCCAAGACGGCCATGCCTCCTATATTGAGAGGCTGATGGAGGACATTCGATGAAACATCCCATACCCGAAACACCGGCCGATTACGATCACACCCGCATCATCGAGCGGCCGGACGGTTTTTACTGGATGGACGCCGACACCAGTGAGGAATACGGGCCGTTCACCAGCCTGCTGGAAGCGGTGCAGGACATGGAATACAACGCCGAGAGCGATTACGAGCCCGGCGAAACCGTGGAAGAGGCGGAAGACGAAATCGGCATCTCCGACTGGATCGATCCCGATACCGGCGAACCCGGAGAGGAATCCCACCGGCCGGTTGAATGAAATGCGGCCAGCCCTGGCCGCTCAGCTGCGACGGGCTGCGCGCTCCGCCGCGCGCGCTTCGCGCTCGAACGCATTATCCCGATAAGGATGACCACCCCGCAGCCAGGCAAGCAGGCCGGCCAGCGGATACAACACCAGCAGCAACACGCCCCAGCGCTCGAATTGCCTGACATGCGCACGCTCGTGCGCACGGGTTGCACTCAGTGCGTCCCGCGACACGCCGACCACCACATGACCGAGCGTAATCGCCGCCACCGCGCCGCTGAAAGGGAAACCGAACCGCAGCACCCGGGCAGGCCAGCCCCCCGCGGACTCCAGCACGCCATCCACCCGCCGCAGCCTGCCGCCGCTGGCGCGCGCCAGCAATGCAACCAGCATGCCGAACAGCGTCACCGGTAACGGCCACACATAGATCAAAAGCCGCAGCACTCAAGCGTCCAGCACATCCGCAAACCAGCGTGCCTCGTGCGAGCCTTCGCGCACGAAATGCTCGTGCGCCCGCTCGATTTGCGCCGCCGTGCCTGCCGCATAGATATCGAAGCGGTGCAGATCGGGGTAATCCAGCACGATGCTTTTCAGCAAGGCATCGAGGTCGCTGGCGGGCGGGTGCGGAATGTAATTGAAATTGTCCAGCGCATCGGTCCATGCGCGGCACAGGTTGTCCTGATAATGCCCGGTCTCGTCGGCCAGCCAGTGCAGGTCCATCGACTCGGCCAGTTCCAGCGACATGGCATGCTGGATCAGGCTCTTGACCGGCGCGAAGCCGGCGCCGAAGGCGAGGAAGATCACCGGCCGCGGTGAATCCTCGTCCAGCACGAATTCGCCATACGGCCCCTGCACCTCGACGGCATCGTTGGGCTTGAGGCGATTGAACAGGGCCTCGGCAAACGCATCGCCCGGGCGGCGTGGAATCTGCACCTCGATGTGGCGGTCCTCGCACGGGCAACTGGCGATGGCATAGCGCCCGCTCGCCCCGTTGAAGCCCAGCTGGACATGCTGCCCGCCGAGGAAGCGCAGGCGCTGGCTGCGCGGCACCAGGATGTGCAGCGCGGCCATCTGCGGGTTGAAGACTTCCACCGACTTGACCTTCGCGGTGAGCTGCTGCACCGGGATATCGCGCGCACCGGCCACGTTGGCTTCGATCACCACATCGTGCACCGGCGCATAGGCGCACAGCAGAATCACGCCGGCTTCCTTCTCGGCTTCCTTCAGCACATAGTCGTGCGCGTGAACCTTTTTCACCTCGCCCGACACCACGCGCGCCTTGCAGTCGCCGCAATTGCCGTTGCTGCAGCCGTAGTTGAGCGATACGCCGTTGCGCAGCGCCGCATCCAGCAGAGTATCGTTGCCGTCGACAAAGAATTCGTGGCCGCTCGGCTGGATGGTGACATGGGCTGACATGATTTTCAGTATCCTTTCCTGCGCAAGCACTGCCTGGGCCTGCACGGCATCCGGTGGCACTTCGGCCAGATTGCGCAGCAGAAATGCACGCACGGTATGCAAAGCATGGTGCGTCTCATCGCTGGCGTCTTCTTCGATTTCGTCGATCTTCTCGTCCAGCCAAGTCATCACATTGCCGTAGTGCAGCAACAGGGCCTTGGCCGCCGCAAAATCGTCGCCCAACTCATTCAATCTCGCCACCAACACATCCTTGTCCGGCAGTGCGCGCTCTCGCACCCGCTTGGCAAACGCCTTGTCCTTGATTTCGGTGACGCGGCGAAATTCCGCGTCGTCGTCCCACTTCACTTGCGGGAACGCACGCAGCAATTCGTCGAGCTCGATCATGCCGTCGAACGTCGCCAGCGAACCGCCGCGGATCATTTCCTGCAACGCATGGCGCGGCTGACCAACCAGCTTGGCAACGCGGGAAAGAGGTAGCAAATGGCTCATGGTGCGATGTTACTCCGGGCAGGCAGCGGAAAAAACCCGCATGACAACAGTTATATAGCCCCCATTCGCCCGCATAGGCGCGCTGCCCCTACAATCACGCCATGCCTGTCATCACCACCCGCCCCTGCCCTGCCGACACCTGCGCCACGCTCGAGCAGGCCGGCCTCGCGCCGGCCTGGGCACGCCTCTACGCCGCACGCGGCGTCACCCATCCGGAGCAGGTCGCCCACCGCCTGCCCCAACTGCTGCCGCCCGCCGGCCTGCTGCACATCGAGCGCGCCGCCGCGCTGCTGGCCGACGCCATCGCCGCCAAGCAGCGCCTGCTGATCATCGCCGACTACGACGCCGACGGCGCAACCGCTTGCGCCGTCGGCGTGCGCGGCTTGCGCCTGCTCGGCGCGCAGGTCGACTATCTGGTGCCCAACCGGCTCGAACACGGCTACGGCCTCACCGCCGACATCGTGAAGCTGGCCGCCGAGCGTCAGCCCGACCTGCTGGTCACGGTCGACAACGGCATCGCCGCAGTGGAAGGCGTGGCGGCCGCAAACGCGCTCGGCATCCCGGTGCTGGTCACCGACCACCACCTGCCCGGCGACGCGCTGCCGGACGCTGCCTGCATCGTCAACCCGAACCAGCCCGGCTGCGGCTTCGCGTCGAAGAACCTGGCGGGCGTGGGGGTGATGTTTTATGTGCTGCTGGCGCTGCGTGCCGAACTGCGCCAGCGCGGCGCCTATGCACAACAGCCGGAGCCCGACCTGCGCAGCCTGCTCGACCTGGTTGCGCTCGGCACCGTTGCCGACGTCGTCAAGCTCGATCCCAACAACCGCACCCTGGTCGAAAACGGCCTGGCGCGCATGCGCGCGGGCAAGGCCAGCGCCGGCGTCAATGCGCTGTTCCGCGCCGCCGCACGCGATCCCTTGCGCGCCACGGTGTTCGACCTCGGCTTCATGCTCGGTCCCCGGCTCAACGCCGCCGGTCGCATCGACGACATGGCGCTCGGCATCGAATGCCTGCTGGCCGACGACCCAAGCACCGCGCAACAGTTGGCGCAGCGGCTTGACGCCCTCAACCGCGAACGCCGCAGCATCGAAGCCGACATGCAGGACGAGGCGCTCGCCATCCTTGCCGCCTTCAACCCCGCCGACAGCCATAGCCTCACCGCCTACCAGCCAGGCTGGCACATCGGCGTGATCGGCATTCTGGCGTCGAGGCTCAAGGACAAATTCCACCGCCCCACCATCGTCCTGGCCAGCAACGACGCGGGTGAACTCAAGGGCTCGGGGCGGTCCATTCCCGGGCTGCACCTGCGCGACGCGCTCGACCTCGTCGACAAGCGCCATCCCGGCCTCATCCTCAAGTTCGGCGGCCACGCGATGGCGGCGGGTTTGAGCATTCCGGACGATCGCTACGAGGAATTCAGCCAGGCCTTCGAGGCGGTGGTGCGCGAACTGATCGACCCGGCCGACCTGCAGGGCGTGATCGAAACCGACGGCGAACTGGATCTGGCCGCGCACCGCTACGAACTCGCGCGCGAGATCGATCACGCCGTCTGGGGACAAGGCTTCCCCGCCCCGCTGTTCACCGCCACCTTCGAGGTCGTGGCACAGCGCGTCGTCGGCGAAAAACACCTGAAATTGAAACTGGCGCGCGAGGGTATGAGCTTCGAGGCGATGCACTTCTTCCACCCCGATCCGCTGCCGGAATGCATCCGCGCGGTCTATGCGCTGATGCCCAACGAGTTCAACGGCCAGCAGTCACTGCAATTGAAACTGCAGCACTGGGAGCCCGCAGCCTAAGCGGACGTCTCAGACGTAGCCGTCCGGATTGCCCTGCTGCCAACGCCAGGCGTCGGCGCACATGCGCGCCAAGTCGTATTCCGCGCGCCAACCCAGTTCCTGCGCCGCGCGCGACGGATCGGCCCAGCATTGCGCCACATCGCCGGCACGCCGCGCCACGATCTGATATGGCACCGGCTTGCCGCTGGCCACCTCGAACGCGCGCACCATGTCGAGCACGCTCACCCCACGCCCGGTGCCCAGATTCCAGGTGTGCACGCCATCCAGCCCCAGCAGCCTGTTCAACGCCGCCACGTGTCCGCGCGCCAGATCGACCACATGAATATAGTCGCGCACCCCGGTACCGTCCGGCGTCGGGTAGTCGCCGCCGAACACGTTGAGATGCGGGCGCCGCCCCACCGCCACCTGCGCCACATAGGGCATTAGGTTGTTGGGAATGCCGCGCGGGTCTTCGCCAATGAGGCCCGACGCGTGCGCGCCGACCGGGTTGAAATAGCGAAGCAGCGCAATTTTCCAGCCCGCATCCGCCCGCGCCACGTCGCGCAGCATCTGCTCGATGAAAAGCTTGGACCCGCCATAGGGATTGGTCGCCGACAGCGGGAAATCCTCGGTGATCGGCACCGTCGCCGGATCGCCGTATACCGTGGCCGAAGACGAAAACACCACCGCCTTCACTCCCGCCGCTGTCATCTCTTCGAACAGCGCAATGCTGCCGGCGATATTGTTGTCGTAATACAGCAGCGGCTTGTCGACCGACTCGCCCACGGCCTTCAGCCCGGCAAAATGCACCACCGCGTCGATGGCATGATCGGCAAACAACTGGCGCAACGCAGCGCGGTCGCGAATGTCACCTTCGACGAAGGCCACCGGCTTGCCGGCGATCTGCACCACCCGTTGCAGCGATTTCACGCTGCTGTTGGACAGGTTGTCGAACACCACAACCGCGTGTCCCGCTGTCAGGCACTCCACTGCGGTGTGCGAACCGATATAGCCCGCCCCGCCGGTCAACAAAACTTTCAACGCACTCCCCCCGTTTTATCCACGGTTCATCCCTTACCGGCAATGAAGTCCGCATAGGCCGCAGCCAGACCCTGCCGCATCGTGGTCGTCGCCCGCCATCCCATCGCGTTCAGCCTACCGACATCCATCAGCTTCCTCGGCGTGCCATCGGGTTTGCTGGCGTCGAACTCGATCGAACCTGGATAGCCCACCACCTCCTTCACCGCTTCGGCCAGCTCACGAATGCTGAGGTCGTGACCCACCCCGATATTCATCAGCGGCGGCAGGCCGTCATTGCGGTCCTGCCCCAGCAGCGGGACGAAAGTGTCATCGGGCAGGTTCATGAGATACACGCAGGCATCGGCCATGTCCTCGCTGTAGAGGAATTCGCGCTTGGGCGTGCCGGTGCCCCACACCGTGACCCTCGGCGCATTGGCCAGCTTGGCTTCATGGAAGCGGCGGATCAGCGCCGGAATGACGTGGGAGTTTTCCGGATGGTAGTTGTCGCCGGGGCCGTAGAGGTTGGTCGGCATCACCGCCAGGTACTGCGTGCCGTATTGCCGGTTGTAGCTCCAGCACATCTCGATGCCGGCGATCTTGGCCAGCGCATAGGGCCGGTTGGTGGGCTCCAGCGGGCCGGTAAGCAGGTGCTCTTCCTTCATCGGCTGCGGCGCGAGCTTGGGATAGATGCAGCTGGAGCCCAGGAACAGCAGACGCTTGACGCGGTTCTTGTAGGCGGCGTGGATGATATGGGTCTGGATGGCGAGGTTGTCGCGGATGAATTCGGCCGGGTATGCGTTGTTGGCGTGGATGCCGCCGACCTTGGCCGCGGCAAGAAATACGTAGTCCGGCTTTTCCGACGCAAAAAAGACCTCGACCGCATTTTGGTCGGTCAGGTCCAACTCGGCGTGGGTGCGCGTGACAAAATTTGTAAAGCCTCTATCGCGCAGGGTGCGCATCAAAGCCGAGCCAACCAGGCCACGATGGCCGGCAATGTAGATTTTTGCGTTGGCTTCCATGAACTTACTCGTGATAGTCCATGGTCTTGTAGCCGTGCTTCTTCACCAGTTCGTCGCGCTCGGCGGCCTTGAGGTCTTCGCGCACCATCTCGCTGACCAGTTCGTCGAATGTGATCTTCGGCGTCCAGCCCAGCTTCTGCTTGGCCTTGCTGGGGTCGCCCAGCAAGGTTTCGACTTCGGTGGGGCGGAAGTAGCGCGGGTCGACCGCGACGATGCATTTGCCGTGGGCATCAAAGCCCTTCTCGTCGACGCCCTGGCCTTCCCAGCGGATTGCCATGCCGAGTTCCTTGGCGGCAGCGTTGACGAAGTCGCGCACCGAGTACTGCACGCCGGTAGCGATGACGAAGTCTTCGGGCGTGTCCTGCTGCAGCATCAGCCACTGCATCTCGACGTAGTCCTTGGCATGGCCCCAGTCGCGCTTGGCATCCATGTTGCCGAGGAACAGGCAGTCCTGCAGGCCGAGCTTGATGCGCGCCAAAGCGCGGGTGATCTTGCGGGTGACGAAGGTTTCGCCGCGCACGGGGGATTCGTGGTTGAACAGGATGCCGTTGCAGGCATACATGCCGTAGGCTTCGCGGTAGTTGACGGTGATCCAGTAGGCGTAGAGCTTGGCGACGGCGTAGGGGCTACGCGGGTAGAAGGGGGTGGTTTCCTTCTGCGGGGTTTCCTGCACCAGGCCGAAGAGTTCGCTGGTGGACGCCTGGTAGAAGCGGGTTTGCTTTTCCAGGCCGAGGATGCGGATGGCCTCCAGAATGCGCAGGGCGCCGAGAGCATCGGAGTTGGCGGTGTATTCGGGTTCTTCGAAACTCACCGCCACATGCGACTGCGCGGCGAGGTTGTAAATCTCGTCGGGCTGCACCTGCTGGATGATGCGGATGAGGCTGGAGCTGTCCGTCAAATCGCCGTGGTGCAGGATGAACTTGCGACCGGTCTCATGCGGATCCTGGTACAGGTGATCAATGCGGTCGGTGTTGAACAGCGAGGTGCGGCGCTTGATGCCGTGGACTTCGTAGCCTTTGGACAGCAGGAATTCGGCGAGGTAGGCACCGTCCTGGCCGGTAACACCGGTGATGAGAGCTTTTTTGGTCATGATGATCCAGGGTTTCGGGCGAAAAAAGTTTGAAACGTGACTCGGCTCAAGGCAACAATCCTTGAATGCGCAAGCATTTTGCCTCATCAACCGGCAAATCGAAATTCCCGGGTAAATGACCCGGACGCGGGCCGCGGAGACCGGCCTGAACCACAGGGCAAAAACAGGCGTGAACTGCAGTGCTGCAGCGCCGCCGTCCAGCGCGCCGCCATGCTATGCTGAGCATCCATTTCGGGAGGATGTCCGTGAAGTATTTGTTGCTGATTGTGATTGGTTTTGCGGTATGGGCGGTCATGCGCGCCTACCAGCGGTCGCTCAACAAGCCCCCGGAAACAACCCACGAAAAAACAGTCGAGGACATGGTGAAATGCGCGCATTGCGGCGTAAACCTGCCACGCAGCGAAGCCATTTTTTCTGGCGGTGAATTTTTCTGCACTCCCGAGCACAAGCAACTCGGCAAGAAATGAAGTCCGCGGCACCCGAAATGCCGCGCCCGGCCACCCCGGGCTATTACGCGTCGCACTGGCGCAGCCTCGACTACTTCAACCTGTATCGTCTGACCCTGGCGATTGCGCTGGTGTTCAGCGGCCTGTTGTTCGCCGACTCGGAATTGTTCCAGTCCACTGGGGGCACGCGCTTCCAGACCTTTGCCTATGCCTATCTGATCATCGCAGCCCTGTTCGTGCTCGGCATCCGGGCACGCTGGCCGGGATTTCAGGCCCAACTCACCACCCATATCACCGCCGACATCATCCTCGTCATCCTGCTGATGACGACCAGCCAACAGTTGGCAGGCGGACTGGGATTACTGCTCGTCATTTCGATTGCCTCGGGCGGTCTGGTCGGCAGCGGGCGGCTGACCCTGCTGTATGCCGCGATGGCATCGATCGCCCTGCTGCTGCAGCACACCTTCAGCATCCTCGGCGGCTACCAGGGCGCCGACAGCTTTTTCCAGATCGGCTTGCTGTGTGCGGGTTATTTCACCATCGGCTGGCTGGCGCATACGCTGACGCGGCGCGCTCTGCGCTCCGAAATACTGGCGCAGCAGCAGGCGGGCGAATTGGCGTTGCTGAACCGTATCAATGCGCTGGCGATCGAAAACTCGCCGGATGGCCTACTCGCGATCCGTGGCGACGGCGTCATCCGACACGCCAGCCCGCGGGCGCTGGCACTGCTCGGCAGCTCGGTCGCCGTCAAGCCCGGCATCACTCGCCTGGAGGCCTTGTCGTCCGACCTCGCCCGCCTGGCGCCGCAACTAACCCCCGGGGCCAGCGTTTCGCTCAGCACCCCGGCTGCGCAATTGCAGCTGCGCTGCATCCCACTGGCGACCCCGGACAACAGCCGTATCCTGGTGCTGGAAGACCAGAGCCAGGCAGCGCAGACTGCCCAGCGCCTGAAACTGGAAGCACTGGGACGGCTCACCGCCAATATCGCGCACGAAATCCGCAACCCGCTCTCGGCCATTAGCCACGCAGCCCAACTGCTGCGCGAGGACACCCACGATCCGACCCAAAACAAACTGACGGGAATCATCGAAAACAACGCACAGCGACTCGATCGACTGGTGGAAGAAGTCCTTACGCTCAACCGACGTGACCGCCTGAATCCGATCGATTTCAATTCAGCAACGCTTGCCGGCATGATCAACGAACTGCGCCAAACTGAAGAAATCCCGATGGGCGCCGTCATAGTAGACATGTCCGAATCCGTGCACTTTCAATTCGATGCCGACCACCTGCGCCAGATCATATGGAATCTGCTGCGCAATGCCTGGCGTTATAGCCACAAGCAGACAGGCAGCATCCGCGCCAGCGCAAAGCGGTTGAACGACGGCATACAGATCGACATCGAGGACGACGGCCCGGGCATCAGTGCAGCCAACCAGGGCAAACTGTTCGAGCCCTTCTTTACCACCGATGCACAGGGCACCGGCCTTGGGCTGTTCCTTGCGCGCGAACTGGCCGAAGCCAACCACGCAACGCTGGCCTATGTTCCCGCTTCGGGCGGTGCGCGCTTTCGCCTGAGCCTGCGCGGGAGCGACTAAAGATGGCCCTCTCGCCGCGCATCCTGCTGGTGGACGACGAACCAGACCTGCTCGACCTGATGGAGTTGACGCTGGCCAAAATGGGGCTGGAGACCGACCGTGCACTCTGCGTGAAAGACGCGCAAACCAAGCTGGCGCAAACCCGATACGACCTCTGCCTCACCGACATGCGGCTCACCGATGGCGAAGGCCTGGAAGTCATCGCCACCGCCAGCGCCCTCGCGAGCCCCGTCCCGGTCGCCGTGATAACCGCTTACGGCAATGCCGGCAACGCCGTGGCCGCGCTCAAGGCTGGCGCCTTCGATTACCTGGCCAAGCCGGTGGCACTCGATCAACTGCGTGCGCTGGTCAAATCCGCGTTGAAAATTCCCGAAGTGGCACAGGCCGACGGCCCGGTGCGCGAACTCATCGGCCAGTCCGCCGCCATGCAGGACATACGCGAGCGCATTGCCAAACTCGCACGCACCCAGGCACCGGTGCACATCGCGGGCGAATCGGGCAGCGGCAAAGAACTCGCCGCCCGGCTGATCCACCGCCTCGGCAACCGCGCCGACAAGCCGTTCGTTGCCGTCAATTGCGGCGCGATTCCAGAAACCCTGATGGAAAGCGAATTCTTCGGCTATCGCAAAGGCGCCTTCACCGGCGCAGACGCCGACCGCAACGGATTCTTTCAGGCTGCCGACGGCGGAACCCTGTTCCTCGACGAAGTCGCCGACCTGCCGCTGTCGATGCAGGTCAAACTGCTGCGCGTGCTGCAGGAAAAAAAGGTGCGCAAGGTTGGTGCCACTACCGAAGAACCCATTGATGTGCGCATCATCAGCGCCACCCATCAGAACCTTGCCGAACTGGTGAAAGCCGGCCGTTTCCGCCAGGACCTGTATTACCGCCTCAACGTCATCGATCTGGTCATGCCCAGCCTGCGCGACCGCGTCGAGGACATCCCCGTCATGGCGCGCTTCCTGCTCAACAAACTCGGCGGCGCCGACGTCAAGCTAGATCGCGAAGCCGAAAAAGCCCTCAGCGCCTACGCCTTTCCCGGCAACGTCCGCGAACTGGAAAACACCCTGGAACGCGCGCTGGCACTGTGTGAAAACCAGCACATCAGCGCTGAAGATCTCAACCTCGCACCGGCAATGCTTGCATCCAGCGAAGCACCCGGCAGCAAGTATCCGCTGCAGGATTACCTCGACCAGATGGAACGCGCCGCCATTCTCGAAGCGCTGGAGCAGACACGCTACAACAAAACCGCCGCCGCCCGCGTGCTCGGCGTCACCTTCCGCAGCCTGCGCTATCGGCTCGAGCGGTTGGGGATCGAATAAGCCGCTGCTGCCCGCAGCGCACGTAAAAAAGCCGCATCCAATATCGGGGGCGGCTTTTTTACGTGCGTGTGCTTGTCTGACTCGAACAACAAGCTACAGGCCCGATATTTGCGTGATCTAGCATTTTCTAATTACAAACATACCGCCAGAACTGCCGCCAAATAACTATTCTTCCTTTGCGTTGATCGTTGAAATCACTAAGGCCGTAGCCGTCTCGATTGCAGCGGTTAAATCGGAAACATCTTTAAACTGCCGAACAGAGGGTGATAGTAATTTGCGTTCGACCCCTGGTATACCCAACAAAACCTCAATTAGATAATTTGATTTCACCGCGTAATTCACGTTTTGCGGCAGATCACCGGTTTCCTCAAGCACGGCAAGCGCGCTCAGTTTCATTGCAACCACTCCAATGACATTGCCATCCAAGGTAACAAGCGGCCCACCAGAATTGCCCGACTGAAGCGGCACACTGATTTGGAATGTGCGGGCATCATTGTTGATGCCAGTTAAGCTATTGATGATTCCACCGGTCACCTTAGGTTCTAGCCCTTGGATGTTGGCGTGTGGGTAACCCACGGTAATGACTGACTGCCCTCGTTTTGCCGCTCTCGATGTGGAAACTGGAATGGCCTTGAACTTGCCCTCTGCTTTCAGAACGGCAATATCGTTAGCCTTATCTACACGAACAACTCTTGCCATGTGCATTTTTGAGTTGACATCGAAAAGAGCAATTGTCTCTGCGCCAGCAATGACGTGATAGTTAGTCACAAAATATCCATCTGACGTGACAAAGAATCCACTGCCTGTTGAGAAGTCTGGCGCGGCCGGAGGCGTGTGTGGCTGGGCTACCGGGGGCGGAGATGGTTCCGAACTGGGGCAGAATGTGGTCCAGTGGTTGCCTATGGGTGAAGTGTCAAAGACCTTGGTAAAAGTCCAGTCGGAGGGCGCAACCTCCTTAAGAAACACGCGCTCACCATTACTTCGAACGCCCAAGCTCTTTGTGACAGCAAATGTTCTCTCTTCGCAATTGATAATAAGTTGTTCAATAGAATCTATATAAGCATTGAAAGAAAGTGGGCTTTTCTCGAACCCCGCTTTTAACCAAATTCTTGCGAAACCACCTACTCTTTCAATGCTGTCTTTATCGACATGTACAGTTTCGTTGGTTGAAGCCGCCACGCCGATAGCAACCCAATTCTCTGCGTGGGCTGACGGCGCGCTCAATAAAAGCATCAAGGCCGACGCCTTGATAATTGCTCTCTGATTCCACACCTTGCCCACCCCCTTTAAATGTTGTTGGATTTATTCATGCCATACCCCACCTTGATGGGTGCCCACACTCATTTCCCTGCTCTATTCAGGTTGCGGTTTTTCTATCCAGCCGATCTCGCGTCAGCTTCACCGTCGCCGTAAAACCTATCGCCTGTGCGTAACGTGACAGCGTACGCAACGACGGCAGCGTTCGGCCGCTTTCCATCCGGGCAATGACGGATTGCTTGGTGCCCATGCGCTCGGCGACTTCGATCTGCGTCAGCCCGGCCTTCAGGCGAGCCGCGATGAGTTCGTGCGCGATGGAAAATTCGTCTTCAAGCGCTGCATAAGATTCGCGGGTAGCCTTGTCCTTCAACAGACCGGCTTTGACTTCCGACAGGGATTTCATCGTTCCAACTCCTTCAAGCGCGCCAGCGCGGTTTCAATCGCCCGCCGGGGTGTGGCCTGAGTTTTCTTCGCAAACACATGCAGCACCACCAGCCGCTGCCCTTTTGCCGCCACATACACAGCCCGCGCGATACCGTCCTTGCCGCTCATGCGCATTTCCCACAGCTTGCTTTCCAGCGGACGAACATGGGGCAGTCCTACCTTTTGCGGGCCGAAGGCTTCCAGCAGTTCGGCCACGCGCAGGAAACGCGCCTTCAAGTCCGCTGGCAACAATGCCAGTTCCTTTTCCGCCGCTTCAATCAGGTGAACTTGCCAAGCCATGATTATATCTTTTTTGCTATATGTCAAGCTGTGCGGACGGGGATGGGTATCACTTCCCCGCCCGTTTCAAGTGCGTCGCAGGGATCTGCCCATTGCTGCATCATCTGGCGCCGTTCTCGCAGATCGTGGTATCAGTCACATGAAGTCCCCTGGGTGACGGTAGGTGGCTCCTACTGTTGCAAACTACCGCTAAGCCAACCGTCGATTTGACGATATTTGTATGCTAATTCGATGTTACGTGAAGGCACAACAAAAAACCCGCAATCCATTTACAGATGCGGGTTTAGGTTACTTTTTTGTACTGGTAATAAAGGAAATTGGTGCCGCTTGTCGGATTCGAACTGACGACCTACCGCTTACAAGGCGGTTGCTCTACCCCTGAGCTAAAGCGGCGACGGGCGACATTATAGCGATGTCGAACGCGGGATGACCGGATTACTTGACGACCTTGAGCGAAGGTCTGCCTTTGGGCGGCGCGGGTGCGTCGCCTGATGGCGATGACGATGACGGTGGTGTCGGTTCGGTCGGCTCGGTCGCGTCGACCGGCTCGAAATGCAGGCCCTGCCCGTTCTCGCGCGCGAAGATGGCGGCGACGCGATCGACCGGAACGGAGATCTCGTGCGAGACGCCGCCGAAACGGGCCGAAAACTGGATCCAGTCGTTTTCCAGGGTGAGATTTCGGGTCGCCCCGGCACTGATGTTCAGCACGATCTGGCCGTCCTTGACGAAACCGGGCGGCACCCGGGTTCGCCCATCCACCGCTACCAGCAACTGCGGCGTGAATCCAGAGTCCGTACACCATTCATAAAGTGCACGGATCAGGTAGGGCTTGGTTGAGATTTCGGCCACTGCCCTGCCCTTTACTTGCGCAGCGCCTTTTCGGTAGGCGTCAGGGCGCTGATGAAGGCGGGGCGGCTGAACAGGCGTTCGCGATATTTGAGCACGGGCGCAGCCACTTTCGGCAGTTCGATGCCGTAATGCTCGAGGCGCCACAACAAGGGGGCGATCGCCACATCCAGCATGGAGAACTCGTCGTTCATCAGGTACTTCTGCTTGGTGAGGATGGGCGTGAGCTGGGACAGGCTGTCGCGGATTTCCTGGCGCGCCTTGTCCGAGCCCTTGCCCAGGCTGTGCTCCAGCGTGTTGACGTGGGTGAACAGGTCGTGCTCGAAATTGAACAGCACCAGCCGTGCGCGGGCGCGCATCACGGGGTCGGGCGGCATCAGTTGCGGGTGCGGAAAGCGCTCGTCGATGTACTCGTTGATGATGTTGGACTCGGTCAGAACCAGATCACGTTCGACCAGCACCGGCATTTTACCGCTGGGGCTGATGCTGGCGATTTCTTCCGGCTTGTTGTGCATGTCGACATCGATGATTTCGAAGTCCATGTCCTTTTCGAACAGGACGATGCGGCAGCGGTGGCTGTACGGGTCGGTACTGCCGGAATACAGGGTCATCATGGCGGGGCTCCCTAGCGTGTTGCAAATGTGGCGTGTGTTGAATACTTAAAACGCCAACAGCCGGACAGTGTCCGGCTGTTGGCGAACGAGACTATATGGTTCAGTGAATGTCTTTCCAGAACTCTTTCTTCAGGTAGTAGGCCACCACGAAGAAGAGGCCCAGGAAGATCAGCACGATGACACCCAACTGCTTGCGCTGAACCTGAGCCGGTTCACCCATCCAGACCAGGTAGTTGACCAGGTCTCCGACCATGGCATCGAATTCAGCCAGGGTAACGCTGCCGGGCTTCGCCAACTCAAGGCCATCGATCACCTGATGGCCATGCTCTTCCCTGTAGCGCGGGATCATTTCTCCCTGCAGGCTCCACATCACATGCGGCATGCCCACCTTGTCGAACACGGTGTTGTTCCAGCCGGTGGCCCGGGTGTCGTCACGATAGAAACCGCGCAGGTAGGTGTACAGCCAGTCGGCGCCGCGCGAACGCGCGATCACCGAGAGGTCGGGCGGGGTTGCGCCAAACCAGGTTTTGCCGTCAGCCTTCGCCATGCCAACCTTCATGGTCTCGCCGGGCTTGTCGGCAGCGAACATGAGGTTATCCTTGATCTGGTCTTCGGTCAGGCCGATGTCTTCGAGGCGCGAATAGCGCATGACGCTGGCACTATGACAGTTGAGGCAGTAGTTCACGAATACGCGGGCGCCGCGCTGCAGCGATTCATGGTCGCCCGGGTTGACCGGTGCCTTGTCCAGCGGAACCGTGGCGCCGGCTGCAAAGGCGAAGACGGGGGCTGCCGCCAGCAGGAAAAGAAAATTCTTCAAGCGTTTCATTTAGCCAGTCACCCTTTCCGGTTCCGGTTTGGTTTTGTCAATCGAGGTATACCAGGGCATCAACAGGAAAAACAGGAAGTAGATGACCGAGAAGATCTGGGCAAAAATCGTCGCCACCGGGGTGGACGGCAGCAGGCCGAGATAGCCCAGGCCGATGAATGACACGATGAATGCAGCAAGGAAGGCCTTGTAGATCGGACCGCGATAGCGGATCGACTTGACCTTGCTGCGATCGAGCCAGGGCAGGAAGAACAAGAACACGATCGACAGGCCCATTGCCACTACGCCCGGGAACTGCGAGCCGAACAGCGGCGGCACCGCACGCAGGATGGCGTAGAACGGCGTGAAGTACCACAGCGGCGCAATGTGCTCGGGCGTCTTCAGCGGATCGGCCGGGACGAAGTTGGCCGCTTCGAGGAAGTAGCCGCCCATCGCCGGGGCGAAGAACACGATCGCCGAGAACACCATCAAGAAGACGATGACGCCGACGATGTCCTTCACCGTGTAGTACGGGTGGAAGGGAATGCCGTCGAGCGGGATGCCGGTGTTGGGATCCTTCTTCTTCTTGATTTCGATGCCGTCGGGGTTGTTCGAGCCGACTTCGTGCAGCGCGACCAGGTGGACGGCGACCAGTGCGATCAGCACCAGCGGCAGCGCGATCACGTGGAAGGCGAAGAAGCGGTTGAGCGTGGCGTCGCCGATGACGTAGTCGCCGCGAATCCAGATCGACAGGTCCTCACCGATGAAGGGCACGGCGGCGAACAGGTTGACGATCACCTGGGCGCCCCAGTAGGACATCTGTCCCCACGGCAGCATGTAGCCGACGAAAGCTTCGGCCATCAGCATGAGGTAGATCAGCACGCCAAAGATCCAGATCAGTTCGCGCGGCTTGCGGTAGGAACCGTACATGAGACCGCGGAACATGTGCAGGTAGACGACGACGAAGAACATCGAGGCGCCGGTGGAGTGCATGTAGCGGATCAGCCAGCCCCATTCGACGTCGCGCATGATGTACTCGACGGACGCGAAGGCGAGCTCCGCGTCCGGCTTGTAGTTCATGGTGAGGAAGATGCCGGTGACGATCTGAATCACCAGCACCAGGAGCGCCAGCGAGCCGAAGAAGTACCAGAAGTTGAAGTTCTTGGGTGCGTAGTACTCGGACAGGTGCGCCTTGTAGGTGGCGGTGAGCGGGAATCGGTCGTCGATCCAACCCATCATTTTTTGCAGGGCAGACATTTATTTAGGCTCCTTTTGCGTCTACACCGATCAGCAACATGGTGTCGCTGAGGTACTGATGGGGCGGGATTTCCAGATTGGTCGGGGCCGGAACACCCTTGAACACGCGCGCTGCGAGGTCGAAGGTGGAACCGTGGCAGGGGCAGAAGAAGCCACCCGGCCAGTCGCCGCCCAGATCGGCCGCGCCGACTTCCTTGCGGAAGGTGGGCGAGCAGCCGAGATGGGTGCAGATGCCCACGGCCACCAGTAATTCCGGCTTGATCGAGCGCTTTGCATTCTTGCAGTAGTCGGGCTGCTGCGGCATATCGCTGTTGGGATCGGCCAGCTTGGCGTCGTGCTTACCCAGAAGATCGAGCATTTCCGGCGTGCGGTTGACGATCCACACCGGCTTGCCGCGCCACTCGACGGTCAGCAGCATGCCCGGCTCGACCTTGCTGATATCGACTTCGACCGGCGCCCCCGCTGCCTTGGCACGCGCGCTCGGCTGCATGCTCACCAGCAACGGAATGGCTACGCCAGCCACCGCAACGCCGCCGACTGCACTGGTCGCGGCGATCAAGAATTTTCTTTTACGTGCATCCATTTTTGGCCCTTCGACTTCCTGGCTCATGTTTCCCCAACCTGAAGGTATTGCGTTAAATGCGGCATTCTACCCAAATTGCCCCCCGCACCGGAAGCCCGATATCACTTTGAAACGATGCACTCACCCCCTAGGCTATAATCTCCCGGTGGCGGAATCCCGCCAAGTCCATGAATTTAATCACTATGCGAAAAATCTGGCTGCTCTTTGCCCAATCCGCCACGGTGGCGCTGGGCGTGCTGTTCGTCATTACGCTGTTCAAGCCCGACCTGTTGCGCTGGCAGCCGCAACCGCAAAGCCTGACCATCCAGCAGGCGCAGTCGCCTGCCGCAAGCCCGCTCAGCCCGGTTGAGTCCTTCGCGCCGGCGGCGCAAAAGGTGATTCCGTCGGTGGTCAATGTGTTTACCCAGCAAAAGGTGCGGCGCCCGGCGCATCCGGCGCTGGAGGATCCGATCTTTCGCTATTTCTTCGGCGACCGCCTGGATGCGCGTCCGCGCGAAGTGTCCAACCTCGGTTCCGGCGTGATCGTGAGTTCCAACGGCTATATCCTGACCAATCACCACGTGGTCGAGGCTGCCGACGAAATCCAGATCGCCCTGGCAGACGGCAAGACCCTGCCCGCACGCGTCGTGGGTGCCGATCCGGAAACCGATCTGGCCGTCTTGAAAATCGACGCCGACAATCTGCCTGCCATCACCTTCGCCGAACCCGACACGCTCAAGGTTGGCGACTGGGTGCTGGCGATAGGCAATCCGTTCGGCGTCGGCCAGACCGTCACTGCGGGCATTGTGAGCGCGCTCGGCCGCACCCAGCTCGGCATCAACACCTTCGAAAATTTCATCCAGACCGATGCCGCGATCAACCCTGGCAACTCAGGCGGCGCACTGGTCGACTCCGCCGGCAATCTGGTCGGGGTCAACAGCGCCATCTATTCGCGCACCGGCGGCTCGCAAGGCATCGGCTTCGCGATTCCGGTCAGCATCGCGCGCCAGGTGATGGAGCAGATCGTCCAGTCCGGCAGCGTGACGCGCGGCTGGGTCGGCATCGAGGTGCAGGACCTGACGCCCGAACTGGCCGAATCCTTCAATCTGAAAAGTGCCGAAGGTGCGCTGATTGCAGGCGTGCTGAAGGGCGGTCCGGCAGACAGCGGCGGCGTCCGCCCGGGCGACATCCTGATGGCAGTCAATGGCAACTTGGTTTCGAATTCGGCCTCGCTGCTGAATCTGATCGCCGAACTGAAGCCCGGCGCGGACGCCCGGCTCACCGTGGCGCGCAAGCAGCAATCGCTGGATCTGAATGTCAAGGTGGGGCGACGCCCCGCCCAGCGCGCGCCGGACCCCGCGCAGGAACCCTAATGGCGAAGCGCTAACGCGCCTGGCTTGGCATCGCCTGCGTCAGCAGCCGCACGCGGGTGGGAAATACAAACGCATCCCGTTCCATCTCCGGCACACGCCAGCCGGCTGCGGTGCGCGCCATGCGCTGAATCGCCGGATCCTGCAGACGCAGGCTCGCCAGAATCAGCACGTCGGAGGGCGAATACAGCGCGCCATCCGTAAGCGCCGGCTCGGGCTGCAGTGTCGCCAACAGGGGGGTCGCCTCATGCTTCCAACCCTTGTCTCCCCAGAATGTCTTCCAGGCATGTTGCGCAAGCTGCCGCGCGCGGGTGCGCGACTGGGCATTGCCGGTGGCATCGGCATGGTCGAGCAGGCCCTGCACCACGTAGGCGTAATCCTCCAGTTCGGCATGCGGCAGGACCTGCCCGCGCGCGCGCGCCTTGATCAGGCGCCCGTCGCGAACCAGTTGCGCCAGCAGAAACTGCTGCAGGCGGTCGGCCTGCAGCCGATAGGCTGGGGCGAGTGAGGCCGCCTGGCTGAAGGCCGATAGCGCCAGGCCGTTGAGGCCGGCATTGAGTTTGTCGTCCTTGGGCAGGCTGCGCGCCAGACGCACCGGGCGCAGCACCTTCAGGGCCTCGGACAGCAGACGGCGCTCGTCTGCGGTTGGCGTGCGGTATTCGGCGGGCAGGTAGCCGTCATCGAAATGGCGCGGCGCATCGAGACGCCACACCCGCTTTGCCGCGGCATAGGCGGCGGGCGACAGGCGCTGCTTGAGATCGTCGGGCTCCCACAAATAAGTCGCGCCTTCGCGGCCCGCATCATCCACTGCCGAAGTGCTGGTGTAGAAACCGCCGCTGGCGTCGAGCATTTCGGCACGCATGAAATCGAGCGTATTCAGCGCGATGTCACGGTAACGCGGCTGACGCAGCACCGTCGCCGCACGCAGGTAGAGGGGGGCGAGATGCGCGTTGTCGTAGAGCATTTTTTCGAAATGAGGCTGTTCCCACTCCGGGTCGACGGTGTAGCGGAAAAACCCGCCGCCGACATGATCGCGCAAGCCGCGGTCGGCCATCTGGTCGAAAGTCTGGCGCAGGAATTCGCCCAGCTTGGCCTCGGGTTGCCGGGCCTGGCGCTCCAGCAGGGCATGCAGTTGCGGTGCCATGGGAAACTTGCTCACCTGGCCGAATCCGCCATGCAGGCCGTCGGCTTCCTTCCATGCGCTGGCTACGAACTGCTGCCAGGCACGGGCAGCCCGATCGTCCGTCAACGCCCCGGCCACCGGCTGGCGTGCCGGCGGCGGCGCCACTTGCCGGGCCATGGCGCGGATCCCCGCACGATCCGCCATCCAGCGCTGGGTGAGGTGATTCAATTGCTTGCGAAAATCGTCCGGCGGCGCATACAGCACGACGAATACCGGATAGCCCTCGGGGGTGACGAAGGCGTTCAGCGGCCAGCCCGAAATACCGCTCAGCTGGGCCGAGAAGTTCTGCAGGGCGTCGTCCAGCCCGCTGTTGATTTCACGGTCGACCTTGACCGGAATGTAGTCGCGATTGAGCAGCGCGGCGATCTGCGGATTCTTGTAGCTTTCGCGCTGCATGACGTGACACCAGTGACACGCGAAGTAGCCCACCGACACGAACAGCAGCTTGTTTTCACGCTTGGCGCGGGCCACCGTATCGGCATTCCATTCCTGCCAGGCGACCGGGTCGCTGCCGTGCAGGGCGAGATAGGGCGAGGGGTGATTGACCAGCTGATTGGTCGGCGCGGCGGCAACCGCGGCCGGCAACATCAAACTCAGCAGCAGGCTTGCAAATTTCGCTGCCCGCTCAAACCCGAACATAGGTCCAGCCCTGCTGGAGCCGGGTGACGATTTCACCGATGGCGGTCGGGGCCGCCCGCGCAACCGGAAGCAATTCCACGATCTGCCCCTGGCCCGTGAAGCGGGCGATCGTCTGGCTGCACGCCACCCATTGCAGGTTGGCATGGCGCTCGGCCAGGCGCGCCATGCGCTCCGCATGCGGACTGACCCCGGCCCGCATCAGGTTGATGCCCTGGCTGTTGGCGACAATCTCGAGCTGCATGGCCCGCCCTTCCTTCTCCGCTTCATTCAGCAGCAATTCAGCCTGATCCAGTGCAGCCTGCATCCGTTCGGGCGCATCGCTGTCCAGATGCAGCATCACCCGGTTCGGGTCGGCCACCTGCGCCAGGCTGACGGTTTGATAGCCTTCCATCATCTGCGCGGGCGCGGCGGCCGAAGCGGATCTGGATTCGAGGCCGTGCAATACCCAGCCGCCGCTCAAACCCGCAAACAGCGCCAGACAGCCAAAGGCACAACGCTGCATCAACTGGCGGCGCTGCGTTGCCCGGGGTTGCCTGTTCGCCGCAACGGGCGGCTCGACATAGGCCAGTCGCACCATGGTTTGCAGGCTGCGCAGGCTGCAGAGCCGCTGCGACAAATCCGGATCGTCACGCAAGCGCGCAATCAGCGTTTCGCTGTCGGTTACGTCAAGCTGCCCGTCGACAAAGGCGTGCAGGGTTTCGTCGGAAATCGCTCGGTTCATTTCACTCTCCTCAGCGCAGGCTGAGCGGCAGGCTGCCTGGCAGCGGTATCCAGCATGATCTTCAAACTTGCGCGCGCCCGTGACAGTCGGCTCATCACCGTACCGACCGGAATGCCCAGGATTTCAGCCACCTCGGCGTAGCCAAACTCTTCCAGGTCGACCAGGGTCAACACCTGGCGCTGTCCCATCGGCAGGTGCGCCACCGCCGCCCGCACGCAGGCGATGACCTGCTCGCGATTGCAGCAGGCCTCGGGGGAATCAGTGCCGGATTCAAGCGTGTCCTGCAGATCGTCGACATCATCAAACTCGCGCCGGCTGCGCAGGTGATCGAGCCAGCAGTGGTTCATGATCGACACCATCCACGCCTTCAGCGCAGACTCATCACGCAATTGGGCTCGCCGCGCCCAAGCCTTGGACAACGCGTCCTGAACCAGATCGTCGGCCAGCGACGGATCATGGCACCAGGCGTAGGCAATGCGGTACAGCACTGGGCGGTGCGCCTCCAAATCGAGGCGTATGGGGCCAAAAATGAATTTTGAAATTATGGACATGCTCTATAGACGTCGCTGGTGGCATGCTTATTCCATCATGAAAATTAATTTTCATGAAATGGAATAAGCATGCCACATCAATCGTCTTACCTTAAGTCGGAATATCCGGCTTGTCTGATATCCATATATGAGGAGATGTTATGTTGACCCTATCAAAAATGCTTGCGGGTGCTTCAATGGCTGCTGTTCTTGGCCTGACCGGGTGCGCAACCACCCAGGAACCCCCCCCGATCAAGAGCCTGTACCACATTAATGACAGCGCAACTGCCATGGTGGCAATGAACAACATCAACAACCAGCTGGCTGCGTCGCCGAAAGACCAGATCGTGGTCGTCACCCATGGCAAGGGCATCGACTTCCTGCTCCAGGACGCCACTGACAAGGACGGCAACCCCTATAACGTCAAGGTCGAGGCATTGCAGGCCAAGAAAGTAGATTTCCGCGTCTGCGCCAACACGCTGAAGGCACGCAAGCTGGACGACTCTGCCGTGACCAAGGGCGCCACCATCGTCCCCTCGGGCGTGGCCGAAGTGGCCAAGCTGCAGGCTCGCGAAGGCTACACCTACATCAAGCCCTGATCCAGTAATACGCTGCTCCACCGTGCCGACCCCCAGTGGGTCGGCTTTTTTTATTCGCCGCGGATGAAGTGTTCGCGGTAGTACTTCATTTCGTCGATGGATTCGTAAATATCTGCCAGCGCCTCGTGCTTGTTGGATTTCTTGAAGGCCTCGGAAAGTCCAGGCCGCCAGCGTTTGGCCAGTTCCTTCAGGGTGCTGACATCCAGGTTTCGGTAGTGGAAGAAGGCTTCCAGTTGCGGCATGTAGCGCGCCATGAAGCGCCGATCCTGACAGATCGAGTTGCCGCACATCGGCGAAGTGCGCGCCGGCACGTGCTGTTTGACAAATTCCAGCATCTGCGCCTCGGCCTCGGCATCGTCCAGCTGCGAAGCCTTGACGCGGTCGATCAGACCCGATTTACCGTGCGTTCCCTTGTTCCAGCTGTCCATCGCGTTCATCACCTCGTCGGGCTGGTGCACCACCAGCACCGGACCTTCGGCCACGGTGTTGAGGTCGGCATCGGTGACGACGATGGCCAGTTCGATGATGCGGTCGGTGTCGGGCGACAGGCCGGTCATTTCCATGTCGAGCCAGAGCAGGTGCGTGGGGTTGAGCGCCATGAGAATTTCCTGAATTGAACAATCTGCATTTTCGCATAGAGCTTGCGTCACGCGGGGTAGCAGAAGGCCGGGCTTGCGGCCATAATCGACGCTTCCTCTTCCAGGAGCTTCGGCCATGAAAACCCTGATGCTGGCAATCGCGACCGCCCTCCTCGCTGCGGGTGCTCATGCCGCGCCCTTTGCCGAGGGCGACCCCAGGAACGGCAAGGCGCTGCACGACAAGGCTTGCGTCAGTTGCCACACCGGCATGTTCGGCGGTGACGGCAGCAAGATTTACACGCGTCCCGACCGCAAGATCCAGTCCGCCGAGCAGCTGGAAGCACGCATTGCCGGCTGCAATGCCAACACCGGTGCCGGCTGGTTCCCGGGAGACGAGGCGCATGTCGCCGCCTACCTCAACCAGAAGCACTACAAGTTCAAGTAAGCCTCATTTTTGGAAGGACTCGTCATGACCACGATCGTTGAAGAACTCGTTCGCAAGAAATGCGCGCCCTGCGAGGGCGGCGTCGCACCGCTGACCGATGCGCAGATCGGCCCGCTGCTGAAAGGCCTGTCGGGCTGGCTGCGTGACGGCGTGAAAATCGTCAAGGAATACAAGTTCAAGGACCACTACCAGGCCCAGGCTTTCACCAATGCCGTGATGTGGGTATCGCACCGCGAAGACCACCATCCCTACCTCGTCGTGGGCTACAACACCGTCAAAGTGGAATTCTGGACCCACGCGATCGGGGGCCTGTCGGAAAACGATTTCATCTGCGCCGCCAAGATCGACATGCTGTTTGACATCTGACGAATGGCCGTCCTGACCGGCCGCGTCATCGCCGCCTTCAGCCGGCGCTTCATTGTCGAGACCGAGCACGGCGACCTGCCGTGCCAGGTCAAGGGCCGCCACTTGCGCGTGGTGTGCGGCGACCGCGTCGAAGTCCGCCGCGACGGCGACGCGGGGGTGATCGAGGCGGTGTTGCCGCGCACCAGCCTGCTCTACCGCTCCGATGCCTTCAAGACCAAGGCGATTGCCGCCAACGTCACCCAGCTTGCCGTGGTGGTGGCGGCACGACCCAGCTTTTCGATGGAACTGGTGCAGCGCTGCGTGCTCGCCGCAGAAGACCAGGACATTGCCAGCCTGCTCATCCTCAACAAGACCGACCTGCCGGAAAGCGCCGAAGCCCGGCAACGGCTGAAATTGCTGACCGGCATCGGCTATCCGCTTGTCACGCTGTCGGCGCTGAACGATGTGGCGCCGCTGCGCCCCCCCCTGCACGGCCACACCACGCTGCTGATCGGGCAATCCGGCATGGGCAAGTCGACGCTGATCAATGGGCTGTTTCCAGGCGCCGACGTGGTGACCGCCGAGTATTCCGAGGCGCTCGACAGCGGCCGCCACACCACCACGCATACCCGTATGCACCGGCTGGATGCCGACTCGGCGGTGATCGACTCGCCCGGCCTGCAGGAATTCGCCCTGCAGCACCTGGACGCCAACGCCCTGGCCCATGCCTTTGTCGAATTTCGCCCCTATCTCGGACAATGCCGCTTCCGCGACTGCCAGCATGAGCACGAACCGGGTTGCCGCCTGATCGAAGCCGCGGCGGCGGGCGAGATCAACCCGGCGCGCCTGCAGCTGTTTCAAACCCTGCGCCGGCTGCAGCAAAACGCCGCACAACGGCTATAAAGCAGTCAACCTGCTCACAATAAGGAGAATGGACATGAGAGCATTTTTGGTTGCATTGGCCATGGTCTGGATGGGCACGGCAACTCCGGTTTTGGCCACGGGAAAATGGGTGGCCACCCCCTACGCGCCCGCCAAGGTCATGTTCGAGTTCTATCTGGATGATCCGCAGAAAATCGGCAGTGCGCTGTACTGGGTGCGCTCGCTGATGAACCCCTTGCAGGCAGAGCCCTACGGCTATTCACCCGAAGACATGAAAATCGTCGTCGTGATCCACGGCACCGAGATCGTCACGGTGGCGAAGCACAACGAAGCGAAGTACAAGGAAGCGGTCGACCGCATGCGTTACTACGCCGACCTGGGGGTGTCGTTCAAGGTCTGCGGCCAGGCGGCCGAGGACTTTGGCTATGCGCTGAAGGATTTCCAGGACTTTATCGAGGTGGTGCCCAATGCCATCACCGAACTGGCGCACTGGCAGCAACAGGGCTATGCGCTGATCATCCCGCAGATCATGGACAAGAAGTTCGACATCGAGTCCATCCGCTGATCGGTTTGCGGGAGCGTCGCAGGCCTGGCCGATGACTTACTCGGGCCAGTGCTTGATGTAGCGCTTCAACAGGCTGTTCTCGAAATTGGCTTCCTTCAGACAGGCGCGCGCCACGTCGTGGAAGGAAATGATGCCGAGCAGCTTGTTGCCGTCGAGGATAGGCAGGTGCCCGATGTGCGACTTGGTCATCACGTCGCGGGCATAGTCCAGGCTATCGTCGGCGCTGGCCACCACGGGTTCGGTCACCATGATGGTGCTGACCTGCGCGTCCTTGAGGTCGCAGCCCTGCTTGACCATGCCCTTTACCACGTCGCGCTCGGTCACCAGCCCCACCATCTCGCCGTTTTTCAGCACCACCAGCGACCCCACGCCCAGGCTCACCAGCTTGTCGACTGCACTGGCCACCGAATCGGTCGGTGCAATGCTGTGGATGTCGTCGCTCTTGAGGGTGAGAATTTCACGAATCTGCATGGGTGTCTCCGGAATCAGCTTGATAATTTTTCAATGATAAACGAGCTGGCGCGCTAGGGCCTGACCAGCCCGGCTTCGACCTGCTGGCGCGTCGCGCCGCCAGCCAGCGCTTCCACCAGTGCCAGCGCAAAATCCATTGCCGTGCCAGGGCCGCGCGAAGTCAGCACAGTGCCGTCCTGCACCACGGTGGCGGTACTGACGCTGACGCCGGGCACGCCATCGAGAAAGCCGGGGTAGCTGGTCGCCTGTTTGCCCTTGAGCAGGCCGGCTTCGGCCAGCACCATCGGCGCAGCGCAGATGGCCGCGGTGTATTTTCCGGCGGCGGCCATTTTCTTCAGCAGTTCAATGATGCGCACATCGTCTTTCAGGTGCGATGCACCCGGCATGCCGCCAGGCAGCACCACCATGTCGTAGCTGTCCTGCAGCGCCACGTCGAGCGTCACGTCGGGCACCAGCTGCACGCCGCGGCTGGCCTTGACGATGCCGGGCTTGAGTCCGGCGGTCACCACGTCGATGCCGGCGCGACGCAGCAGGTCGATGAGGGTGACCGCTTCAAGTTCTTCGCAGCCATCCGCCAGGGGAATCAGAACCTTGGCCATGCTCGTCTCCTCGTGTCCAGTTTGGCAATGCGTGGCCGAATTTCAGTCACGGAAATTCTGGTACTGCAGCGGGAAGTCGGTGATGGACTTCCGCACCAGCGCGATGGTGTCCTGAAGGATGTCACGTTTGGCGCCCGACACGCGCACGGTATCGCCCTGAATGCTGGCCTGAACCTTGAGCTTGCTGTCCTTGATGCAGCGGACGATTTTCTTCGCCAGTTCGGTTTCGACGCCGGTCTTCACCGTCACGCTGCGCTTGACCTTGTTGCCCGAGACCTTTTCGACGCTGCCGATGTCCAGGCATTTCACATCGACATTACGCTTGGCGAGCTTCTGCGCCAGGATGTCCTGCACCTGGTCGAGCTGGAATTCGGTGTCGGCGTAGACCGTCAGCACATATTCGGCCTGTTCGATCCGTGCGTCGGAACCCTTGAAGTCGAAACGGGTGGTGACTTCCTTGTTGACCTGGTCGACCGCGTTGCGCACTTCCTGTTTGTCGACTTCGGAAACGATGTCAAAACTCGGCATTTTGCTTACTCCTCACCCTCGAACACACCTGTCTGCATGGAGAGACGCCTGGGCAAGCGCCCTCCAGAAGACCCTCGTTCAGCCGAAATGGCACACGTAGTGATACGGATCGCCCAGCACTTCGATGTCAAAGCTGGAATTGGCCGGAACGTCGAACGACTGGCCGGCGCTGTAGGTTTTCCACTCGGTTTCGCCCGCCAGTTTCACCCGGCACGTGCCCGACACCGTTTCCATCACTTCCGGCGCGCCGGTGTTGAAGGTGAGCGTGGACGGCAGGATCACGCCGACCGATTTCTTCGTGCCGTCGGCGAACTGCACGCTGTGCGAGACACACTTGCCGTCGAAATACACATTGGCCTGCTTGGTGACGGCGACATTATCGAACTGGGACATGCTTATTTTCTCCGTGCGTCGAGTTTGGCTGCGATGCGCATGCGCAGCGCGTTGAGTTTGATGAATCCACCTGCGTCCTTCTGGTCGTAGGCGCCGGCGTCGTCCTCGAAGGTGGCGATGGTCGAGTCGAACAGCGAATCGCTCTTCGAATCACGGCCGGAGACGATGACGTTGCCCTTGTAAAGCTTCAAACGCACCGTGCCGTTGACGTGTTGCTGGGTATGGTCGATCAGCGTCTGCAGCGCCACGCGCTCGGGCGCCCACCAGTAGCCGTTGTAGATCAGGCTGGCGTAACGCGGCATCAAATCATCTTTCAGATGCGCGACTTCGCGGTCGAGCGTGATCGACTCGATGGCGCGGTGCGCCTTCAGCAGAATCGTTCCGCCGGGGGTTTCGTAGCAGCCGCGCGACTTCATGCCGACATAGCGGTTTTCCACCAGGTCGAGCCGGCCGATGCCGTGCTTGCCGCCTATTTCGTTCAGCTTCGCCAGCACTTCATGCGCGCGCATGGCCTGGCCGTTGATCGCGACGACGTCGCCTTTCGCGTAGGTCAGCTCGACGTATTCGGCCTGATCGGGCGCCTTTTCCGGCGACACGGTCCAGCGCCACATATCGTCCTCGGCTTCCGCGTTGGGATCTTCCAGATGGCGGCCTTCATAGGAGATATGGAGCAGGTTGGCATCCATAGAGTACGGGCTGCCGCCGGCCTTGTGCTTCATCTCCACGGGGATGCCATGGGTCTCGGCGTAGGCGAGCAGCTTCTCGCGGGAGAGCAGATCCCATTCGCGCCACGGCGCGATCACCTTGACGTCGGGTTTGAGCGCATAGGCGCCGAGCTCGAAGCGCACCTGGTCGTTGCCCTTGCCGGTGGCGCCGTGGCAGATCGCATCGGCGCCGGTTTCGTTGACGATCTCGATCAGGCGCTTGGCGATCAGCGGCCGTGCGATCGAGGTGCCGAGCAGGTATTCGCCTTCGTACACGGTGTTGGCGCGGAACATCGGGAACACGAAATCGCGCACGAATTCCTCGCGCAGGTCGTCGATGTAGATCTGCTCGGGCTTGATGCCGAACTGCAGCGCCTTGGCGCGCGCGGGCTCGAGTTCTTCGCCCTGCCCGAGGTCGGCGGTGAAAGTCACCACCTCGCACTGGTAGGTGTCCTGCAGCCATTTCAGAATGACCGAGGTATCGAGTCCGCCGGAATAGGCGAGTACTACTTTCTTGATGTCGCTCATGGTGGTGTGTGTGTCAGTGAGTGGAGCCGGAGGTGCTCTTGTCGATGATTTCGATCTGGCCGGGGAAGCCGCCGATCTTCAGGATGTCGAGGTTGGTTGCCTGGCTGGCTTTTTCGATTTCGATGCCGACCACGCGACCGTCTTCCGACAGGTTGAGCACGATGCCCTCGTGCGCCTCCCACGAGCGCGCGGGATTTTCGGGACTGATTTCGACATAGAGCGAATCCATGTCCTTGAAGTAGGCGATGTTCATGATTCGATTCTTCCCAGCAATAGATATTCCATCAGCGCCTTCTGCACGTGCAGACGGTTCTCGGCCTCGTCCCACACCACCGACTGCGCGCCGTCGATCACCTCGGCGGTGACTTCCTCACCGCGGTGTGCCGGCAGGCAATGCATGAAAACGGCATCGGCTTTCGCCACCGCCATCATGTCGGCATCGACCTGCCAGTCGGCGAAGGCTTTCAGACGCTCGTCGTTCTCGGCCTCCCAGCCCATGCTGGTCCACACGTCGGTGGTCACCAGGTCGGCGCCGCGGCAGGCGTCCATCGGGTCGGCGAAGCTTTCGAAATGATCGGTGCCATAGAGGTTGGCACGCTCGGGCTCGACTTCGTAGCCCGGCGGGGTCGACACGTGGACGTTGAAGCCGAGCACTTCGGCGGCCTGCAGCCAGGTGTTGCACATGTTGTTGGAGTCGCCGATCCACGCCACCGTCTTGCCCTGGATCGAGCCGCGATGCTCGATGAAGGTGAAGATGTCGGCGAGTATCTGGCACGGGTGGTATTCATTGGTGAGCCCGTTGATCACAGGCACGCGCGAATGCGAGGCGAAGCGCTCGATGATGTCCTGCTCGAAGGTGCGGATCATCACGATATCGACCATGCGCGAGATGACCTCGCCGGCATCCTCCACCGGCTCGCCGCGCCCGAGCTGGGTGTCGCGCGTGTTGAGGTAGATCGCCGAGCCGCCGAGCTGGTGCATGCCCGCCTCGAACGAGAGGCGGGTGCGGGTCGAGCTTTTCTCGAAAATCATCGCCAGCGTGCGGTCGACCAGCGGATGGTAGGGCTGGTAGCGCTTGAAGCGGCTCTTGATCAGGCGCGAGCGTTCGAACAGATACAGCAGTTCGTCGCGCGTCAGATCCTTGAATTGCAGAAAATGCCTCAGCATCACGCCGCCTGCTGCAGGTAGGTGGTGACGATGCCCGACACGGCGGACACCAGCGCATCCACCTCGACCTGCCCGTAGACCAGCGGCGGCACCAAACGGATGACCTTGTCGGCAGTGACGTTGATCAGCACCCCGGCGTCGCGCGCCACTGCCACCAGTTCGGCGCAGGGGCGGTCGAGCTCGATGCCGATCATCATGCCCTCGCCGCGGATGTCGACCACGCCCTGAACGCCACTCAAGGCATTGCGCAGACCTGCGCGGATGGCTTCGCCGCGCACCCGTGCGTTGTCGAGCAGCTTTTCATCCTCGATGGCGTCAAGCGTCGCCAGCGCAGCCGCGCACGCCAGCGGGTTGCCGCCAAAGGTGGAACCGTGGTTGCCCGGCTGAAACACTTCGGCCGCTGCACCGCGTGCAAGACACGCGCCGATCGGCACGCCCGACCCCAGCCCCTTGGCCAGCGCCATCACGTCGGGCATCACGCCCGAGTGCTGGAAACCGAACCAGGTGCCGGTGCGGCCGATGCCGGTCTGCACCTCGTCCAGCATCAGCAGCCAGCCGTGGGTGTCGCAAATCTGCCGCAGCTCGGCAAGGAATTCGGACGGCAGCACATTGATGCCGCCTTCGCCCTGCACCACTTCGAGCAGCACCGCGACCACGCTCTTGTTGTGCTCGGCGACGTGGCGAATCGCTTCGAGATCGTTGAACGGCACCCGTGCAAAACCCGTCAAGAGCGGCTCGAAGCCGGCCTGAATCTTGCGGCTGCCGGTGGCGGTGAGCGTCGCCATGGTGCGGCCGTGGAAAGCCTTTTCCATCACGATGATGGTCGGCACCTCGATGCCCTTGCCGTGGCCATACAGGCGCGCCAGCTTGATCGCCGCTTCGTTGGCTTCGCAGCCGGAGTTGCAGAAAAAAACCTTGTCCATGCCGGAGATCGCACACAGGCGGTCGGCCAGCTCTTCCTGCCGCGGCACGCGATACAGGTTGGAGGTATGGATCAGCGCGGCGGCCTGGTCGGCAATCGCCTTCACCAGCTTGGGGTGGGCATGGCCCAGCCCGTTGACCGCCACGCCGGCGACCGCGTCGAGATAACGCTTGCCAGCCTCGTCCCACAGGTAGGCGCCTTCGCCGCGCACGAACGCAACCGGCTGGCGCGCATAGGTATTCATCAAATGTGTTGTCATGGCAGTTCTCTACCAGGCTTGTATAAGCGGCTGTTCTTGAAATAGAAAACGGCGGCCTAAGCCGCCGTGCTTGTCATGCAGCGCCTTGATTATAGGCTGAAAAGCGCCGAGTGAGACATCCCGGTTGCCATGAAGAACAGCATCGGAATCGACAGCATGGTGTTGGTGCGCGACGCCAGGAACGCGACACGGCGTGCCTTGTTCTTCTCGTCGTCGGAGGCCGTGACCATGCCCAGGATCTTCTTCTGGTTCGGCCAGATCAGCACCCACACGTTGAACAGCATGATGGTGCCCAGCCAGGCGCCGATGCCGATCGGACCCATGCCGTTGCGCAGCAGGAAGGCATCCATGAAGTACGGGCCCAGCAAGGCGGCGCCGGAAATCCAGGTCAGAACGGCTGCCCAGCGGAAGAACAGCAGCGCGCGCGGTGCGACGTGCTTGGTGATGCCGGCTGCCGTGCCGTCAGCACCGGCATTTTTCAGCGCGGCGACCTGAACGAAGTTGAAGTAATACAGCAGGCCGATCCACATGATGCCGGCCATAAAGTGCGCCCAGCGGGACAGTGCGGAGACGATTTCAATGTTTTCCATTATTCCATCCCCCCTTAAGCCAGAAAATTCTTGGCAAAAACAAACAACACGGCCGTGAGCACAGCACCGGCGATGACGGTGCCCCACAGCGAATCCAGCGGGTTTTTCATAGTTCTCTCCTCTATCCGAAAATGATGGCGTGAATTGTTGACCAATTTGGTCAAGAAATCACGCGCAAGTATCTTCAAATTATCGTCACGGCGCAAGCCCCGCAGGGCGCATGCTAAAATCCGCAAACTTTTCTACTACCCGCCCCACGCTCACTCATGGTTGACGCTTCCTCCAACGCCCCTTTCATCATCCGGGGCATTACCACCCGAGGCACCCCGTTCCGGCCGAGTGACTGGGCCGACCGCCTGGCAGGCGCCTTCGCGGTGATCGATCCCAACAGCCGCACCAATTACTCCCCCTCTGTGCAGCCCATCACGCTGAACGGCGTCCGCTGCGTGGCGGTGGACAAAAAGCTGCAGGCCACCGACCCCAACGCCTACCGCTTTCTGCAGAACTTTGCGCAAACCAACGAACTGCAGACCGAAAACGCCGACTGACCCCAGGCGATCGGCATAAAAAAACGCCGCAAACGCGGCGTTTTTTTATGCTGTGGCCGAAACGACTCAGGCCATGCTTTTGACTGCGGAAGACAGGCGGCTCTTGTGGCGGGAAGCCTTGTTCTTGTGAACGATCTTCTTGTCGGCAATGCTGTCGATCAGGCTCATCGAAGCCTGGAACACCTGCTGGGCAGCGGCCTTGTCGCCGGCTTCGATCGCCTTGCGCACTTTCTTGATCGCGGTGCGATATTCCGAGCGCTGGCTCATGTTGGTGTCGCGCTGGGCGCTGGCTTGACGTGCGCGCTTGCGCGCCTGGGCGGAGTTCGCCATAAGATTCTGCTCCTGTAGTCCACGCCTTTTTTGTGAAGGCGGGGCAAATTTAATCTAGAACGCCCTGTTTGCTCACGGGCGGTTTCACCAAAGGCGGCGATTGTACGGGAAACCCCCGCGACAAATCAAGCACTATATGCGCGGTTGCAGTCGATGCGCCCGCCCCGCACAATGCGCAAAAACACAATCACCCATGAATCTCCTCAAAGCCCTTGCTGCAGTCAGCAGCATGACCCTGCTCTCGCGCATCCTGGGATTCGTTCGCGACGCCCTCATCGCCCGCGTGTTCGGCGCCGGCATGCTGACCGACGCCTTCTTCGTCGCCTTCAAGATTCCCAACCTGCTGCGGCGCCTGTTCGCCGAGGGCGCGTTCTCGCAGGCCTTCGTGCCGATCCTGGCCGAATACAAGAACCGCCTCGGCCATGACGCCACCCAGACCCTGGTCAACCAGGTCGGCAGCGTCCTGACCCTGGCACTGATCGGGGTGGCGGTCCTGGGCGTCGTGGGCGCACCCTGGGTCGTTTATGTCAGCGCGCCGGGTTTCCGCGCCGACCCGGACAAGTTCGAGCTCACGGTCACCCTGCTGCGCATCGTCTTTCCCTACATCATTCTCATATCGCTGGTGGCGCTGGCAGCCGGCATTCTCAACACCTTCAGCAAATTCTCGGTGCCGGCGTTCGCCCCGGTGCTGCTCAACGTCGCCATGATCGCCGCCACGCTGTGGCTGGCGCCCTACTTCGATCCGCCGGTGCTGGCGCTCGGCTGGGGCGTGGCGCTGGGCGGCGTGCTGCAGCTGGCGTGGATGCTGCCGCATCTGCTCAAAATCCGCATGCTGCCGCGCCCGACCCGGCGCTTCGACGACCCCGGCCTCAGGCGCGTGCTGAAGCTGATGGCACCCGCCACGCTGGGCGTCTCGGTCGCCCAGATCAGTCTCCTGATCAACACCATCTTCGCGTCCTTCCTCGTCACCGGCAGCGTGTCGTGGCTGTATTACGCCGACCGTCTGATGGAGTTTCCCGCCGGCATGCTGGGGGTGGCGCTCGGCACCATCCTCTTGCCCAGCCTGGCCAAGCACTACGCCGACGACAACCCGGGCGACTATTCGAAGCTGCTCGACTGGGGCCTGCGCCTGACCCTGCTGCTGGCGCTGCCGGCCGCCGCCGCGCTGGCGGTGCTGGCGGTGCCGCTCATCACCACGCTGTTTCATTACGGCGCCTTTACGGCGATCGACGTCAGCATGACCCAGCGCGCCCTGGTCGCCTACAGCCTGGGGCTGGTCGGCATCATTCTGGTCAAGGTGCTGGCGCCCGGCTTCTACGCGCGGCAAAACATCAAGACCCCGGTCAAAGTCGCCCTCTTCACCCTCGTCGCCACCCAGCTGATGAACCTGGCGTTCATCATCCCGCTGGGCCATGCCGGCCTTGCCTTGTCGATCGGTCTGGCCGCATGCCTCAACGCCGGCCTGCTGCTGCACCTGCTGAAAAAACACGGGATCTACCAGCCGCAGCCGGGCTGGACCGGCTATTTCTTGCGGGTGCTGCTGGCTGTGGCGCTGATGGCGGCGATGCTCTACATCGCCATGGGCGATGCGCACTGGTGGCTGGCAGCCGGCTTCCTCGACCGCGCGATGCGGATGGCGATGCTGGTCGGCGGCGGCATCGTGCTGTATTTCGCCGCGCTCGGCCTGATGGGCTTCCGCCCGCGCCAGTTCGCCCGCCGCGCGGCCTAATTAGGGGTTCAATCGGCTAGAATAAGCGCTTTTCGGCGCCCCAGCCCGCAATGCGCATCACCCACGGTTTTACTCCCCTCGGCACGCCTCACGCGGTCACCATCGGCAATTTCGACGGCCTGCACCTCGGCCATCAGGCCATGCTCGCCCGCCTGCTGGACGTGGCACGGACACGCGGCCTGCCGAGCTGCGTGCTGAGCTTCGAGCCGCATCCGCGCGAATTCTTCGCCCCCGAGCAGGCGCCCGCGCGCCTGTCGAGCCTGCGCGAAAAGGCCGAATGCCTGCAGCGCATGGGGATCGACCGCCTGCACGTGTTCCGCTTCGACCGCGCCTTCTCGGCGCTTACCGCCGAGGCCTTCATCGAGCAGGTGCTGGGCACGACCCTGGATGCGCGCTACGTGCTGGTGGGGGACGATTTCCGCTACGGCGCCAAGCGCGCGGGGGACTTTGCCTTGCTCAAACGTGCCGGCGAGTCGCTCGGCTTCGACGCCGAACATCTGCCCACGGTCGAGGTCGCCAGCGAGCGCGCATCCTCGACCGCGGTGCGCACGGCGCTCGCCGCCGGCGAACTCGAACACGCCGCACGCTTGCTGGGTCGGCCCTACAGCATCTCGGGGCGCGTGGTGCACGGCGACAAGCTCGGGCGCGATATCGGCTTTCCCACCGCCAACATCCAACTCAAGCACAACCGGCCGCCACTGATGGGCATCTTTGCGGTCGAGCTTTACGGCCTCGACGGCGAACCGCTGCCGGGCGTGGCGAGCCTCGGCCGCCGCCCCACGGTGAAAGGCGCAGACGCCGTGCCGGTGCTCGAAGTGCACCTGTTCGACTTCAAGGCCGAGATCTACGGCCGCCGCGTGCGCGTGGACTTTCATCACAAGCTGCGCGACGAAGCAAAATACCCCGATCTCGATACGCTCGTTGCGCAGATCCGACGCGACGTCGACGATGCCAAACAGTTTTTGGCCCTGATTAAACAGAAACCGAGCCGTCATGCCTGATAACGCCAAGCCCGATTACAAAAGCACGCTCAACCTGCCCGACACCCCCTTCCCGATGCGCGGCGACCTCGCCAAGCGCGAGCCGGGCTGGGTCAAAAGCTGGCAGGAGAAGCAACGCTACGAGGCGATCCGCAAGGCCGCGGCCGGCCGGCCGAAGTTCATCCTGCACGACGGCCCGCCCTACGCCAACGGCGACATCCACATCGGCCACGCAGTCAACAAGATCCTCAAGGACATCATCGTCAAGGCCAAAACCTTGAGCGGCTTCGACGCGCCCTACGTGCCGGGCTGGGACTGCCACGGCCTGCCGATCGAACTGCAGGTGGAAAAGACCCACGGCAAGGCGATTCCCCCGGCACAATTCCGCGAGCTGTGCCGCGCCTACGCTGCTGAGCAGATCGAACGCCAGAAAGCCGACTTCATCCGTCTCGGCGTGCTGGGCGACTGGGAGCATCCCTATCGCACGATGGACTTCCAGTTCGAAGCCGAGCAATTGCGCGTGCTGGGCCAGATCCAGCAGGCAGGCTATCTGTATCAGGGCGCGAAACCCGTGCACTGGTGCGTCGACTGCGGATCCGCCCTCGCCGAAGCCGAAGTCGAGTACGAAGACAAGACCTCGCCCGCCATCGACGTCGGCTTTGCGGTGGCCGACCACGCCGACCTCGCGCGCCGCTTCGACATCGCCCCGATCGATGAACCGATCCAGATCGTCATCTGGACCACCACGCCGTGGACCCTGCCGGCCAACCAGGCAGTGGCGCTGCATCCCGAATTCCAGTATGCGCTGGTGCGCACGGCCAAGGGCCTCCTGATCCTGGCCGACAGCCTGACGGACGCCGCGCTCACGCGTTACGGTTTGAGTGAAGGCGCCGAGGTCATCGCCCATACCACCGGCCAGGCGCTCGAAGGCGTGCTGCTGTGGCACCCGTTCCAGGAGCGTCAGGTGACGGTGATCGTCGGCGACCACGTCACCGCGGATGCCGGCACCGGCGCCGTGCACACCGCGCCCGGCCACGGCCTCGACGACTACGTGGTGGGCAGCCGCTACGGCTTGAAAGTCGACAACCCGGTGGGCGACGACGGCCGCTTCTACGCCAGCGTGCCGCTGGTCGGCGGCATGAGCATCTGGCAGGCCAACCCGCTGATCCTGGAAACGCTGGAAGCCAGCGGCAACCTGCTGGCACACGAAAAGCTCTTGCACAGCTATCCGCACTGCTGGCGCCACAAGACGCCGATCATTTTCCGCGCGACACGGCAGTGGTTCATCGGCATGGAAGCCGGTAGCGAAAAACCGCTGCGCGCGCAGGCGATGGCGGCGGTCGATGCGACGCAGTTCTTCCCGCACTGGGGTCGCGCGCGGCTGGAGGCGATGATCAAGAACCGCCCCGACTGGTGCGTTTCGCGCCAGCGCAACTGGGGGGTGCCGATGCCCTTCTTCACCCACAAGGAAACCGGCGAGCTGCACCCGCGCACGGCGGAACTGCTGGAAGCCGTGGCCAAGCGCGTCGAAGCGGCCGGCATCGAGGCCTGGTTCGCGCTCGACCCGGTTGAACTCCTGGGCGACGACGCCGCGCAGTACAACAAGACCGGGCACACGCTCGACGTCTGGTTCGATTCGGGCGTCACCCACGCCTGCGTGCTGAAGCGCCGCCCCGAACTCGCGCATCCTGCCGACCTCTACCTGGAAGGCTCCGACCAGCATCGCGGCTGGTTCCAGTCAAGCTTGCTCACCGGCTGCGCCACCGACGGCCGCGCGCCCTACCAGGCCCTGCTGACCCACGGCTTCGTGGTCGATGGCAAGGGCCACAAGATGAGCAAGTCGAAAGGCAACGTGGTGTCGCCGCAGAAGGTGATGGACCAGTACGGCGCGGACATCCTGCGGCTGTGGGTGGCGACCACCGACTATTCGGGCGAACTCACCATCTCGGACGAGATCCTCAAGCGCGTGGTGGAAGGCTATCGGCGGATTCGCAACACCCTGAAATTCCTGCTCGCCAACCTGTCGGACTTCGATCCCAAGACACACACGCTGCCGGTGGAAGACTGGCTGGAAATCGACCGCTACGCCCTGGCGCTGACGCGCCAATTGCAGGGCGAACTGCAGGCGCATTACGACGCCTACGAATTCCACTTCATCGTGCAGAAGCTGCAGGGCTTTTGCTCGGAAGACCTCGGCGGTTTCTACCTCGACATCCTGAAGGACCGCCTCTACACCAGCGGCGCCGATAGCCGTGCACGCCGCGCTGCGCAGAACGCGCTTTACCACCTGACGCATGCGCTGACGCGCTGGATGGCGCCGATCCTGTCGTTTACCGGCGAGGAAGTGTGGGCGCAGCTGGCGCCCCCCTCCCCAACCCTCCCCCGCGCTGCGGGAGAAGGGGCCAACGCTGGGCCCGAACCGATCAACGACGATTCGGTGTTCCTGCACACCTGGCACGACCTGCCGGCGCAGCCCGACGAAGCCGATCTGCTGGAACGCTGGACCCGCATCCGCGCCGTGCGCGCCGAGGTGCAGAAGGAGCTCGAGACCGTGCGTGTCGCTGGCGGCATCGGCTCTTCGCTGCAGGCCGAAGTTACGTTGCACGCCAGCGCCGACACCCAAGCCCTGCTGGCGCCGCTGGGCGACGACCTGCGATTTGTCTTGATCACCTCGCAGGCGCGCGTCGCCGCGGCCGATTCCGACCGCATAGAAGTCAGCCCGAGCGCGGCGAAAAAATGCGAGCGCTGCTGGCACTACCGCGACGACGTCGACGCCCACGCCGAGCATCCCGGCCTGTGCGGGCGCTGCGTCAGCAATCTGCATGGCGAAGGCGAGGCACGCACGCATGCCTGAATCATCAGCCGTCACTGCGAGCGCAGCGAAGCAATCCAGCTTTGGTCGTTCTGCGATGCCTGGATTGCCGCGCTGCGCTCGCAATGACGAGGCACACGGCTTTGGCCCCAGGGCGAGCCTTCCACAAGACCCGGCCTGTCCCGACTCAAACCATACGCTTACGCCATGAACTATTTCTCTGACCCCGCACTGCGCAAATGGCTGGGCCTCGCGCTCGTCATCATCGTGCTCGACCACCTCACCAAATGGTGGGTGTCGAGCACGCTCGAATACCAGGAATTCATCCCGGTGCTGCCGTTTTTTTCCCTGGTGCGCGTGCACAACACCGGCGCGGCCTTCAGCTTTCTGGCCGATGCCGGCGGCTGGCAGCGCTGGTTCTTCATCGCCGTCGGCATCATCGCCACCGTGATCATCGTGCGGCTGCTCAAGCGCCACAGTGACGAGACCCCCCTGGCGCTGCCGCTGGCGCTGGTGCTCGGCGGCGCGCTCGGCAACGTCATCGACCGCGCAGTGCTGGGCTATGTGGTGGACTTTCTGTATTTCCACTACCGCGGCTTCGCCTGGCCGGCCTTCAACGTGGCCGATTCCGCCATCACCGTCGGCGCCGTCCTGCTGATCTGGGACAGCCTGCGCGGCAAGCACGCCACGCCAAAAGCATCATGAGCGCACGCACCGTCGCCGCGGGCGATACCTTGCTGCTGCGGTACGCGCTGCGTCCGCGCGGCGGCGAAGACCTCGTCTCCAATTTCGAAGACGCCGAGCCGGACACCCTCACCCTCGGCGACGGCACCCTGGCGCCGATGCTGGAGCAGTGGCTGATCGACATCGTTCCCGGCGAACGCCACGTGTTCCTGCTCGACCCCGAGCAGGCCTTCGGCGTCAGCCAGCCCGACCTGATCCAGACCCTGCCAAAATCCGACCTGCCGGCCGGCATGGAATTCGAATTCGATCAGCTGGTCGAATTCGCCATGCCCAACGGACAGACCCTGGCCGGCCACATTCTCGAAATCGGCAACGACACGCTGAAGGTCGACTTCAACCATCCGCTCGCCGATCTGGCCATCGAGTTCGAAGTCGAAATCGAACGCATCCTGTGACACTGGAAAGCCCCACCATGACGCCCACCATTCTTCTCGCCAATCCGCGTGGCTTCTGTGCCGGCGTCGATCGCGCCATCGCCATCGTCGAGCGCGCACTGGATAAATACGGCGCGCCGATCTACGTCCGCCACGAAGTCGTCCACAACACCTATGTCGTCAACGACCTCAAGGCCAAGGGCGCGATTTTCGTCGAGGAACTCGCCGAAGTCCCCGCCGGCGCCACCGTCATCTTCAGCGCCCACGGCGTGTCGCAGGCGGTGCGCGAAGAAGCCGAGGCACGCGGCCTCAACGTGTTCGACGCCACCTGCCCGCTGGTCACCAAGGTGCACGTCGAGGTCAGCAAGATGCGCGACAAGGGACTGGAAATCGTCATGATCGGCCACAAGGGCCACCCCGAAGTCGAAGGCACCCTGGGGCAATCGAAAGGCGGCATGTATCTCGTCGAGACGCCGGAAGACGTCGCCCGTCTGCAGGTCGCCGACCCCGACCAACTCGCCTACGTCACCCAGACCACGCTGTCGGTCGACGATGCCGCGCGCGTGGTCGACGCCCTGCGCGCCCGCTTCCCCAACATCGTCGGGCCAAAAAAGGACGACATCTGCTACGCCACGCAAAACCGGCAGGATGCCGTGAAGGTGCTGGCGCCGCAGTGCGACGTGGTGATCGTGGTGGGGTCGCCCACCAGTTCGAACTCGAATCGGCTACGCGAAGTGGCGGCGAATCTGGGGGTGCCGGCCTATATGGTGGACAACGCCGGAGAAATCGACCCGCAATGGGTTGCGGGCAAACAGCGCGTCGGCTTAACTGCCGGCGCGTCGGCACCCGAAATATTGGTTCAGGACGTCATCAAGCGCTTGGAACAATACGGGGTCGCCCGTATAGAAAACCTGGTAGGCGTACAGGAAAACGTTGGTTTCCCGCTGCCCAGGGGGCTTTGAAATGTGAGGGCCAAGAACTTCCAGCCTTGGCCCTGACGAATGTCCTGCCCGCGCGCTACCTGCCCCAGCATTCCGCCACGTTGCCGCCCGCCCCCTGCACGCCGGTATTCGTCAGCGTCAGCGTGCCACACGCGTCCCCCGCCATCGAACCGGTCGGCACTGCCCGCAAGGTAAACGCTTGCGCCGCCACGGCCGCAAAGCTGATGTTGTATCGGGCCGCCCCATTTTCCGGGCTCTGGGGTCGCGGCAGCGCAGCGTCATTGATCGCAGTACCGTTACTGGCCTGATCATATCGATTGGCCGTGGTGTAATTGCGTTCCAGAAACTGGGCGTTTTCCAGCAACATGGAACGCGCCTCCGCCCGATTGGCGCGCTGCACATACTGCGTGTAACTCGGATAGGCGACTGCCGCCAGAATGCCGATGATCGCTACGACGATCATCAACTCGACCAGGGTGAACCCTTTGGGGTGTGCGGTCATCATTTTCTCCATTATTGAATCTGGCGCCATGAGGAACGCGGATTGGCCACGCCCGACGAAATGGCGGTCGCTCCAAGTTTTCCCGTGGTGCCGCTCAGTGGCACAAAGGCCACGTCGCCTGCCGTGATCGGCACGCCGAATCCGCCGCTGAGGCCGACACCGGAGTCAAGGCCGCTGACATTCACCATCACCCCGCCACCGATATCGACCTGGTCGCCGCTGTTGAACAGGCGATCACCGTTGAGATCGAAGGAAACAACCTGCGGCAAGCCACCTGTCTCTGGGTTGACCACCATCAGCCAGCTCGCGCCCCCAAAATCGCATGGCGACACGGAGGGAATGATGCTCTGGAATATCAGCCTGCCGCCGAACAGCCGTGCCGGCGACACCACACGCTCCCCCCGCTGGGTGCCGGGCGGGGTGGGTGGCGAAACCAGGTCGATGTACCAGCCTTTCTGGGTCGCATAGTCGACCGGGCCATCGCTCACGGCACGCACACGGTTGCCCAGCACCGTAGCCTCAAAATTGATCACCTGCTGCTGCAGCAGGCTGCGGTGATTGGCCGCAATGAGGCGGCTGCCGCTATCCACCACGCCGTACATGGTCTGCACCGTCGTGGTGGTGTTGTCGCCATTCTCGAAATATTTTCCGGTGCCCACGTACACCATCAGACCCGATGTGCCGGACGGCGCACGCCCCACTTCGGGTGTCGCGGTAATCGGCTGCGGATTGCCGCTCGCATCCTTGGCTTGGAACAGCGGCACCGGCGTTGCACCCGAAGTGTATGCAGAGCCCCAGGTCGAAACAGCACCCGTGACATCGACTTTCCACAGGTTGCCCTTGAGGTCGCCGGCGTAGATCAGGTCGACGATGCGGTCGCCGCCCTCGTCGACCAGGATCGGCGTAGAGAGGCCGTTGTTGCCCCCGGTGACGTTGTCGAGCACGATGCGTTTCACCGTGGCCGGCGAACCGATCTGCACCATGAACAGCACCGCTCTTCCGCTTACACTTTCATAGCCATTGCCGAACACGGCCCAGAAATTGCCGTCACGAAAGCGCGCCACCGTAACGTTGCCCATGACATGGCCCATGTCGTTCGGCGTGACGCCGCCATTGAATTCCCACAACACGTTGGCCGTGCCAAAGGAATCGGGATTCGACACGTCGAGTGCATACACCCCCTTGCCTCCGGCACCCAAGCCACCGGTCAGAACGGTTTTCCAGCTGCCTCCCCAATAGGCATCCCAGGATGTTGGCGAGCCGTCGACAAAGTACTTGTGCGCATAGCTCGGCGAAGTCAGCTGGCGCAATTTGGGTGGGGCTCCGGTCCACCCCGCGCTCGGCACGTAGGCAAACCGTTCCACGCCGTCGCTGGCGCGGAAGGCATGCAGCATGCCGTCGTTGGCGGCCGCGTAGACCACGGCGGTCCGGGTGCCCTTGTTCGTCAGGAAGGCGGGGTACTCGCTTCCCGATGTGTCCCCCAGCACGTTGTAACCGAAATTCTCGTTCTGTACGAAATGCGGGTCGGCATTGACGATGTCGCCGAGCCTGCTGTTGCGGTTGCGGAATGTGCCGCCGTTTCTCACCTCATTGGTCTCGTCGCCGCGCAGATAATCAACCTCATTAGACGTCAGGGCGCCGACCGTGCCGGAAAAATCAGCGCCGGCGGTGCCGTTCCAGGTCCTGATGTTGCGCAAGCCGTGTGCGGGAATGCCGTTCGCCGCATCCCAGGCTTCGGCACCGACCGCGCCGGTAGCCGTCAGCGGAAAGGCCTTGAGGTTGCCGGTCCAGTCGCTGCTGTTGAACAGGGCCTGATACAGGTGTGTGGACGAGGACAGGCGGGTCGAGTTCGAGGCCACCGCCGCCGCCGAACTGACCCGACCTGTGATAGTGGTCAGCACGTTCGATAGTTCGGTTGCAAACGTCGTGGGATCGGAGGCGCTGAAGAAGCCGCCCCGCCCGTTGACCGACGCGTGCAGCAGGTCGTCCAATTTGGCCGCGTCGGTCCCAGATGGGTCGCTCCAGCTGATCGTGTCCCCCGAACTGATGGCACTGAATGCATTTGCAGGATTAACCGTTCCGGTTACACCCAGTCCCACCCCGAAGGTCGACATGTGCTGCCAGAATGCCGGGTTGATGGTGCTGGTCGGCACTGCATTGTCTAGGTCGATGCGCAGGTCGTTTTTCCAGTAATACATGGCCACGTCGGCCAGCGTATTGCTGTGGCCGTCGGAAAAAGGGGAAACCGCCGTATAGTTGAACGACGCACCACCGGGGCCGGTATTAAGCGGGCCACCAGTACCATCCACGTTCAGTTGGGCCGCAGCCAACGACGCCGGGTCATCGTTCCAGTAACCATCGGTCATCAGGATGGCATAGCTCTGGCGACATTGGGCATGCGAACTGATTACCACGCCGTCGTCGGTGCCCGGAGTATTGCCCCACGGACCACGATTATCGGTGCGCGAGTAATATTGACCAACATCTCCCAATGCACGGCGCAGGGGTGTCCCTACCGATGGCATGGCATGCGTGTAAAGGGAATTGAAGAAGGCGGATCGATCCCCACCAGAAAAAGGCCGCACTCCGCGGACAATGGTGCGCGTTGCTACACCATCGATGTTTTCGCTGGTCTTGTTGATCGCCCCGAAGCCCACCCGCATGTTGTTGCCTTGCTGGGAAAATGCATTGCCAATGCCTGCCCGCGCGGCAAGTACGCGAGAGCGGTAATAACTGAACCAGTTGGTGAAGTTACGGATTTCTTCGTCATAGGAGCAGGTGGCTGCAGCGCAGTCGGTACGCGTTACCGCTTTGGGGAAGGGTGCATTGGCCGGCTTGATCTCGACGCGCGTGAAATCAGCCTGGATATTGTTGGCATCGGTCGGCCCCGTCAGGACATTCGAGCCGGTGTAGTTGAAATAAGTCGCAGGATAATACGTCACAGAACCGGCAGTCCTGCTTCCGTTATCGTCAAGCCATACGGCCGTACTCGTTTGGTCAGCCTCCAGATTCAGCGTTCCCTCAGCCACGGTCATTGGATTGTATGGCGCCGCAGTCGGCGCGAAGACCGCCCTCAGGGAGCCGTCGTCGTTTCTCCAAGGGTCATAACGGATAGCGGGATTGTAATAAATGGGATTGAATTGGGCTGTGCGGAAAAACCGTGCATATCTGTCAGCCGGATCAAAGCGTGCCACACCGTTGTAGTTGCCGGCAGGACCTGCCAAGGTACTGTAGCCGTAGTTCCTTGCATAAAGGGTCTGCGGCCTTGGGAACGTGAAATATACCGAGGTCAGAACCGGACTTGGATCTGGCATCACATCCCACTGCATCGAACCGGAATCATCCAGCACAAACATGATGTTCGGCTCGGCAGCACTGGTCAGATAAAGGGGCGAATCGGCAATACTTGCATTGGCCTGATTGCCGATGATCGGCATAGACAGCATGGACAGCAGACTGCAATGCACAAGCAAGCGCATAGCACCGTCCTTCCCAAAGAACGATGTGTTAGATTTTCCGGATGAAAGTGTGCGTGCTTGCATTTTTTGCTCCTAGCCAGCGTATGGATTTATGCCTAGAGAAATCAACCTTTGATAATCAGGTTGGCGGCAATTGCACCGACTCGATGCGTTGAATACTGGTCCCAACCAGTTCATAACGAACGGCCTGTCCAGGCTTTATGTCTTTCAATTGGTAGTATTTGCTGAGTTTTTCTGAAGCTGACAAGGTTAAGGTGCGGCCGTCAATCACGATAAGGTTTCTTTCCAGATTGATGCTTGTAACCTTGCCGTACATCCACTCTGCCGCAACGGCAAGTGATCCCCATGTCGCCAGCAAGAGCCCAAGACACAGAAAATGGGCTTTCCGATAAATGGATTTCTTGAACATGTTCGTCCTCTATATCAACGCTGGTAAGAAGTTTGCAAAATCACCACGGTATTGGCCGTAGCGCCAACGCCGCGCGCGGTCACCCGGTAAATGCCCTGGTCGGATTGAGGGGCGATGCCCAGGCTCCCCCCCCCTGATGCGGTCCCGACATCAAGGAGCTCGATGACATAACGGGGTGGGGCGAAGGTGCCATTGGGTTGCCAGCCCACCGCCGACTGCGCAATCCAGTTGTGCGTGCCGATCCAGTAAGCATCGAGCGCGCCGTCTGTGATGCGCGGCGTGCGCGGCGTGCCTGCTGCGAGCGCGGGCGGAACGGCTCCCCTCAACTCTTCCTGCCCCTGGCGCAGCGCCGACTCGGCGGACTGGAAGGCCAGATCGATGTCGCGCGCGTTGCCGGCCATCTTTTCCTCCAGCAGGGTGGTGCGCATGGCCGCCACGGAAAGCAGGGTCAGGATGACCAAGAAAATCAGGCCGGTGATCAAGGCGACACCGCGCTCGGCATGGAACGGGCGAATAAGTGTTTTTTTCATGGCAAACGGTTGCGAACCCCGATTGTTGTAGTGAAAGTTTGATAGATCCGCCGGTCCGCAGCGGGAACCGCGAAAGCGTCGAAATTGTAGGTTTGCGGCGAAGTCGTGAGATTGTTTTCCGTACTGGAAATCAGCAGGTTGATCCGTGCCGCCACGACCTGATTCCAGTTTGCGCCCACGCCTGCCGCGTTGTTATAGACATCGACGGATCGGTCGCCATCGATGTCCCGCCCAAACATCACCTGCATGTTTTCGACGTTCTCGACCAGCTCCTGTGCGCCTTCCCGGATGCTGGAACGATACAGCGCGCGCCGGCCGTTCGGGTTGATCCCGATGAAGTAATCGTACTGCTCGAACCTGAGCAAGCTGGCATCCGGGCCGTAGGTTCCGACCCGGTTGCCCGAATTTCCGGCATTGGAATGGGCAAAGGTACTAAGCGTCGGCCCGTTGATGACGTTGGTCGCCCTAAACACATCGGCAGTCGTGCAATTCGCCACCACCAGCACTTCATTTTGCAGAAATCCGTAAGGATTCCCCGCCGTCTGGACTTGCGCATTGGCAGGCGCCCAGTTGCCGGCAATAGGTACGCCGCCGCCAAACGCGCCCTGAATGGTGATCACATCCCCCGCAGCCCGGACAATGGCGGTGGGGTTGACCCAGCCGGCGCCGTCGTCATAGCCAATGATCGCCGTGTCGGCGGTGATTAGCGGCACTGGAGGATTGGCGATGGTGGTCACGTTGAGATTGGACAGGCTTCCGCACCCAAAATACCCCGCCATGCGTACGTCGCGACTCAGTGCGTCGATCGCATACCGGGCGGATTCCTGCATGCGCGACATGTTGTCGGTGGTGCGGAACGCTGCACGGCTACCCAGATAGGCGTAAGCAACCGCCCCCACGACAATCAAGCCCAGCGTCATGGCGACCATGAGTTCTACCAGGCTGAAGCCTGAATGGTTTTTTGCGGCCAGCGGTGTCTGTATGTTCATAGCTGAGTCTGCATCTGAAATTGTTGAGCTGCATTGCCGGCATTGCCCGCGTCATTTCCGATTCCCCGGCTGTCGTTCCACTGCACGGTGACGGTGACGGTGCGGTCGGCCAGAATAGCGACCGATCCGTTTCCATCCGGCAGTGCACACGCAAGCAGGTTTTTCCAACCGGTCAGATCCTGCGCCGCTATCGAACCCGCCAAAGGGGGGTTCGCTGCACACACCGCAGGCGCGCCCAGCGCTATGTCGTAATTGTTCGCCAGCGCGGCAGCCCGGTTGGTTCGCATGCGATCGACGATGTCGTAGGCCAGCCAGGTGGCCTGGGTGCGCTGATAGGCACTCTGATTGTTGCGGATGCTGGAAGCCATCAGGCCTGCCAGGCCAAGCAGGCCAATGGACAGTACCAGCATGGCCACCAGCACTTCGAGTAGGGTGAATCCAGACTGTTTCATGGGCATTTTCTTCCTCATGGGCATGCGACGGCAGAGACGCTCGAACGCCCGCTGCGTTGAATCTGGATGGCACGCCCCTGGACGATAGCCGGGGCGCGCGGACAAAGGGTCAGGGTGGTGGCGGGCGCAGCGACGGCAGGCAGGGTCGTGCCACCCCTCGCGGTGAATACGACTTGAGTGAGTACGTTTGCTCCGCCGACCAGGGTGCTGCCGCCGCTGAGCGCGGGAAACACGCGAATGACGACACCGCCTGCATCGCGCACGATCCAGCCTTGCTCCCAGGTGCCGGTACAGGTGGCTGAGTCGCTGCTGGCGCACACTGTGACGTTGGCGGCACGCTTGACGGCCTCGCTGCGGGCCATGCTGAGTGCGGAGATCATGTCATTGGCCTGGGATGCCATGCGGTTGTTCATCAATAACGTCTGAAAATTCGGTATGGCAATGGTAAGCAGGATTGCCAGCACGGCCAGCGTGATCATCAGTTCGATCAGGGTAAAACCGCGCTGCAGGATCGGTGTGTCCATCATGGTGTTCGGGTTCTCTCTTTTCACGTTTACACGTTAAGAAAGTGGGCTGGCTATGTCCAGCGCCACGGGATGAATGGCGGAATTGGGCTTATGAACGGCCCCGAGTCCATTCGTGGCCCATCGGAAGATCACGGTATTTAACGTCATGAACAGGGACAACTTGAGCCCGTAGCGACACTCAGCAGGTAGTCGGTTCGAGCCGGATGCGGCCGGTGTAGTTGATGATGATGTCGCGTTGCCTGCTTGCCAGACAAATCCGCAGGGTGCCATTGCGCAAGCCGCCCGAGCCCTGGCTGACGCCGCTGGCCCGATAGCTCACGAAGCGGCTGTAGTTGCTATCCGTGCTGATTGTGCCGTTAGCCATCGGGCCGCGCACCCACAGAAGCGTGTCTCCACCGTCGATCACGCCACGCACGCCATCATCGACGAACACCAGCCAGCCATCCTGCCAGTTGGCCGTGGTGCTGCAGGCGGGCGCAGCGGCCATGGCATCGCTGATTTTGCACACGGTAACGCGGGTGCCGCGCTTGATGGCCTCGGATCGTGCCAGCTGCAAGGCCGTAACCAGATCATTGGTCACTGCGGCCAGCCGGCTGGTGTTGACCAGAAATGCATAGCTTGGAATGGCAATCGCCAATAAAATCGACCCCACCGCCAGCACAACCAGCAGTTCCACCAGTGTGAATCCACGTCTTTTCATGCCCTTCCCCTTCACCGTTGAATTCACGTCTGTCAGCTTGGCAGGCGGAAGGGATCGCCGCCATACAACTTTAGTTGTAGGGATTGCCTGTGCCTGAGTCCCGCTTATCCGGGCAGAAACCGGCCGTTATCGTCGTGGGGGCAGGGGTTTCCGGCTTGAGCACGGCGCAGGCGCTGCTGGGGCGCGGCCATGCGGTCAGGCTGCTGGAACGCGGCGCAGTGGGGGGCGAATCGTCCTGGGCGGGCGGCGGCATCCTCTCGCCGCTGCTGCCGTGGGACTACCCAGAAGCAGTTTCCGCGCTGGCGCTGCGTTCGATGGCGGCTTATGCGGAATGGGTGACGGAGATCGAGGCGCAGTCCGGGTGCGACGCCGAATACTGGCGCTGCGGCATGCGGGTCATGGATGCTGCCGCGCCCGATGCGGCGCTGGTCTGGTGCGCAGCACACGGCCTGGCTGCGCAACGGCAATCCATGGACGGCATCGAGCGTTTGTGGCTGCCGGACATCGCGCAGGTGCGCAACCCGCGCCTGGTGGCGGCCTTGCGCGCAGCGGTGGTGAAGCTGGGCGGCGTGATCCACGAGCACTGCCCGGCCACCGGGGTGCTGTCGCAGGGCGGGCGGGTCACCGCGGTGCAGACTGATGCGGACACGTTTCATGCGGACAGCGTGGTGCTGGCCGCCGGGGCTTGGTCGGGCCTGGGGCTGGCCGGGCTGGCGGCGGCACCGCAGATCCGCCCGATTCGCGGGCAGATGCTGCTGTTCAAACTGGAACCGGGTGTGCTCGACACGATCCTGTATCGCAATGGCCTGTATCTGATTCCGCGCCGGGATGGCCACATTCTGGTGGGCAGCACGCTGGAAGACGCCGGCTTCGACAAATCGACCGACGCCGCCACGCGCCAGCGCCTGCATGCCGCGGCGGCCGAATTGCTGCCCGCGCTGGCCGGCTTGCAGCCGGTTCAGCACTGGGCCGGCCTGCGCCCGGGGTCGCCGGACAACACTCCGATCATCGACCGCCATTCCGACTACAACAACGTGTTCGTCAATACCGGGCATTACCGCTACGGGGTGACGCTGGCGCCGGCCTCGGCCGAATTGCTGGTCGACATGATGGAAGGTCGCGCGCCTGCGCTCGACCCCGCGCCGTATCGCTGGCAGGCCGCGCTTGACCGCTGCTGGACGACCGCTCTGTGAACGGCGCGCCCGGCAGGATCGTTTGCAATCGCCGCATCTTCAACGGCCGATTTCCCATGTTCCCGGCGCAGGCCTTGCGGCTTTCGCGCACTCCCCGTCACGCTCGCATGAACGGACTCAACCTTGCCTGACATCGCCGCCACGCGTCCGCCGCTGTGCATCTGGATCGTCAGCGACGGCAAGCCGGGCCATGTGAACCAGTCGCACGGCCTGGCCGAGGCGCTGGCGCGCGCCGTGCCGACCGACCTCCACGTCGTCCCTGCCCTGCCCGCCTGGCGCGCCTGGCTGGCGCTGCTGCTGAAGCGCTTCCCGGGGAAAGCCCTGCCCGCGCCCGACCTGATCGTGGGCGCCGGACACGCCACGCACCTGACTTTGCTGGCGGCACGGCGCGCGCGCGGCGGCCGCGCGGTGGTGCTGATGAAACCGAGTCTGCCCCGGGGCGGGTTCGATCTGTGCATTGTCCCCAGACATGACCGCATCGCGGAAAATGCGCGCACGCGAGTGACCGAAGGCGCGATCAACCGCATCCGCCCGGCGAGCCAGACCGATCCGCATCAGGGCTTGCTGCTGATCGGCGGCGCATCCAGGCATTTCGAGTGGGACACCGATGCCATCCTGGTGCAGATCAAGAGCATCCTCGCCCGCACGCCCGATACGCACTGGACGCTGACCACTTCGCGCCGCACCCCGGCGGAATTCCTGGCGCTGCTGCCGACCGCCCCCAACCTGAGCGTAGCGCCCCACACCGCCACGAATCGCGACTGGCTGCCCGAACAACTGGCCCGCTGCGGCACGGTGTGGGTGACGCCCGACAGCGCCTCGATGGTGTACGAAGCGCTGACGGCGGGCGCATCGGTCGGCGTATTCGACCTGCCGGTCAACCCGGCCAGCCGCGTCGGCTGGGTGATCGCGCAACTGGCTGACGAAAAGCGCATCACCCGCTTCGCGAACTGGTGCGCCCATGGCACCCTGCACCCCAATACGCAGCCGCTGGCCGAGGCGGACCGCTGTGCAAACTGGATTCTGGAATGGCTGAAGCAAAAAAACTAACCGTTCTTCAAGTGCTGCCTGCTTTGCAATCTGGCGGGGTTGAACGCGGCACGCTCGAAGTGGCGCAAGCCCTGGTTGAGCACGGCCACCGCGCGCTGGTGATGTCGGCAGGCGGACGGCAGGTCGCACCCTTGGTGGCATCGGGCGCCGAGCACTTCGCCTGGCCGATCGGCAAGAAGTCGTTCAAAACCCTGCTGCTCGTCGGCAAGCTGCGCAGGTTTCTGCGGGAACAAAAAGTCGACGTCCTCCATGCGCGTTCGCGCGTGCCAGCGTGGATTGCGTATTTGGCCTGGCGCGGTATGGATCCGGCCACACGGCCGCGCTTCATCACCACGGTGCACGGCATGTATAGCGTCAACCGCTACAGCCGAATCATGACGCGCGGCGAAGCGGTGATTGCGGTATCCGACACCGTGCGCGACTACATCCTGCGCAACTATCCCGACACGCCGCCGGAACGCATCCACGTTATCCACCGCGGCGTCGATAGCGCAGCCTATCCGCACGGCTGGAAGCCTGACCCGGCCTGGCAGCAGACTTTTTTTGCCCAGTTTCCGCAAGCCGTAGGCAAACAATTGGTCACCCTGCCCGGTCGCATCACCCGGCTCAAGGGCCACGAAGACTTCATCGAACTGATCGCGCAACTGAAGCAGCGCGGGCTGCCGGTGCACGGCCTCATCGTCGGCGGCGCATCGCCTTCCAAACAACGCTATCTGCAAGCACTGCAAGACAGTGTGCGCAGCAAGGGGCTGGAATCCGACATCAGCTTCACCGGCCAGCGCGACGACCTGAAAAACATCCTGGCCATTTCGAATCTGGTGCTGTCGCTCTCCACCCAGCCGGAATCCTTCGGCCGCACCACGCTGGAGGCGCTGCGGCTGGGCGTGCCGACGGCAGGCTACGACCACGGGGGGGTGGGCGAAATCCTGCGCACGATTTATCCGGCGGGGCTGCTGCTAATGGGGCACATCGACGAGGCTTGTCAGCGCATTGTTCAACTGCTGCAGGAACCGGAAACAGTCCCAGTCGGTGAGTTTTACCCATTGCAGGTCATGCTGGATCAAACGCTGACTTTATACGAACTGCTTTCAGGCGCACCGCGCCCTTGACGAAGTTCAACCCCATGTCAGACTCAACCCGGCGCGACGTGCCTTCTGCCTGATAAACTTGCAGGGTTTTTGCGCCACGCCACTATTTTAATGAGCTCACCCTACGTCATCGCCCGCCTTGCCGGCGGCCTCGGCAATCAACTGTTCATGTATGCCTTTAATAAGGCCATGGCCGAGCGCAATGGCGTGCCGCTCAAGCTGGACGTGACCGGCGGCTTTCTCCACGACAAGACCTACCAGCGCACCCACCTGCTGGACCAGATCCTGCCTCCTGTCGCAGCGGCCAGCCGTTGGGAGAGCCGCCTGTTTCCCTTCGGCAAGACGCTCCGCAGGCTGGACCGCAAGTTCAACGCCCTGCTACCGCTCACGAGCCGCTACTACGTGCAGGAACGCACGCTTAGCTTCGACGCCGAGATCCGCAACCTGAAGATCGTGCGCCCCACCGTGTTCAACGGCTATTGGCAGGCGCCGCAGTATTTTGACGACCTCAAGCCGGGTATGGGCGAACTGATCCACTTTCCCGAGCGCCTAACCGCTCCAATCGCGGCGGAAGCAGAGGCCATCCACGCTGCCGGCGATCACGCCGTCTGCCTCGCCATCCGCCGCTACGAGGAAGTGCCGAAGCCCAAGCATCACATCCTGCAGCTGGATTACTTCCAGCAGGCGATGGCACGTATCGAGGAAAGCGTCGAACATCCCCATTACTTCGTCTTCGCACAGGACATGGCTTGGGCGCGCGCCAACATCCGGAGCCGCCACCCCATCACCTTCGCGCAGGAAAAAGACCTGCATGCCGGCGTGATCCAGGACCTGTATTTGATGACGCAGTGCCGGCACGCCATTCTATCCAACAGTTCGCTGCATTGGTGGGCCGCCTGGCTCAACCCTGCTGCCGACAAGATCGTGATCGCACCCGCCAAAGGCTGGCCGAACGCCGAGATTCTGCCGACCGGCTGGATCAGGCTGCCCGGTGCCGATCAACACCCGCTTCAACGTGCACGGCAAACTCATCGTCTGCACGCTGGAAGACAGCTTCCTCTGCCTGATGGGAACGGAAATGGATGCGCTGGCAATCGGCAACTGCAACCTAATGAAGGCGGATCAGGACCCGAAGCTTAAGTTGGGTTACAAAAGTGCGTACGAGCTGGATTGAAAAACACCCTATTTCGGATACGCACCGATCAGCATGCGACGGAAACCAAAATGATTAAGGTAACAACGATATGAAAGCGGTGATTCTTGCAGGTGGACTAGGCACCCGAATCTCGGAGGAAACGCACCTCAAGCCCAAACCGATGATCGAAATTGGTGGCAAGCCTATTCTTTGGCATATCATGAAAATGTATTCCGCTCACGGGGTGCACGAGTTCGTGATTTGCTGCGGCTACAAGGGATATGTCATCAAGGAATATTTCGCCAACTACTTCCTGCACATGTCCGATGTCACATTCGACATGGAACACAACAAAATGGAAGTCCACCAGCGCAACGCCGAGCCTTGGCGTGTCACGCTAGTGGATACCGGAGAGGAAACCCTGACGGGCGGCCGACTCAAAAGAGTTGCCGACTACGTCAAGGATGAAGAAGCATTCTGTTTTACGTATGGCGACGGGTTGTCGGATGTGGATGTCTCGCGTGAAATCGCATTCCACCGGCAGCATGGCAAGTTGGCTACAGTGACGGCCGTCCAACCTCCTGGCCGCTATGGGGCCTTGCAGATGGAGGGCACCAGGGTGGCCGGGTTTACCGAAAAACCCAGGGGGGATGGCGGCTTGATCAACGGTGGCTTCTTTGTGCTGTCGCCCCAATGCATCGACCTGATCGCAGGTGACCAGTCCAGTTGGGAAGGTGAGCCCTTGACGCGCCTGGCCGCCGAGGGCCAATTGATGGCTTTCGAGCACAACGGCTTCTGGCAGCCCATGGACACCCTGCGTGAGAAAAATCTGCTCGAAGACCTGTGGGCAACGGGCAAAGCTCCCTGGAAAGTGTGGCCATGAATCGGGCATTCTGGCGCGGCAAGCGGGTTTTTCTGACCGGACATACGGGTTTCAAGGGCGGCTGGCTGGCCTTGTGGCTGGCCGACATGGGAGCTGAAGTCCATGGTTATGCGCTCACGCCACCAACTGAACCCAATTTTCATACGGTGGTAAAGCTGCGGGATCGTTTAGCCAGTAGCACAATCGCCGACATACGCGACGCTCCCGCGTTCGTCCAGGCCATGCAGGCCGCCCAGCCGGACATCGTTTTTCATCTGGCTGCGCAACCGCTCGTGCGTCACGCCTATGTTGAGCCTGTGGAAACGTATGCCGTCAACGTCATGGGCACCGTCAACCTGCTTGAATCCGTGCGCCAGACACCCAGCGCCAAAGCCGTGGTCAACGTCACCACCGACAAATGCTACGAGAACCGCGAATGGGTTTGGCCCTATCGTGAAAACGAAGCCATGGGCGGTTTCGACCCCTATTCAAGCAGCAAGGCGTGTTCCGAACTGGTGACTGCCGCCTATCGACGCTCGTTTCTGGAGCCCGCCGGAATCCGGATTGCCAGTGCTCGTGCCGGCAATGTCATCGGCGGTGGCGACTGGGCTGCCGACCGGCTTGTTCCCGATTTCCTGCGCGCCCTGGATGCAGGTCAAACTCTGACAATCCGCTCGCCGATGGCTACGCGTCCCTGGCAGCACGTGCTGGAGCCGTTGTCGGGCTATCTCATGCTGGCCGAAAAGCTTTTCACCGAAGGACAAGGATTTGCGGAGGCGTGGAATTTCGGCCCCGAAGATACGGATGCCAAGCCGGTGCAGTGGATCGTCGAGTATCTGTGCGGCCAGGTTCCCGATGCCGCCTGGCAATGCGATGCTTCGCCGCAGCCGTATGAGGCCAACACGCTCAAGTTGGACAGCTCCAAGGCCAAGGCGCAACTCGGGTGGCGCCCACGCTGGGATTTGCAAACCGCATTGGGCATGACGCTTGCCTGGCATCAGGTCTGGAAACAGGGGGTGGACATGGCCACCACCAGCGTGCAACAGATCCGGGAATACGAGGCAGCAACAAGACAGGCATGAGCGCCCGCTTCGACATCCTGGATACACCGCTTTCCGGCTTGCGGGTCCTGCAGCGCAAACCCATAGGCGACAGTCGGGGCTATCTGGAGCGGCTTTTCTGTGCCGAGGAATTGCAGGCGCTTGTCCCGGGCAAACACATCGCCCAGATCAACCACACATTGACTGCCAGCCGCGGCACGGTGCGCGGCATGCACTTCCAGCGCCCGCCCCATGCCGAGATCAAGTTCGTGAACTGCCTGCGTGGCGAAGTCTTTGATGTTGCCGTTGACATGCGCCATAATTCGCCGACTTTTTTGCGTTGGCATGCCGAATTGCTCAGCGCCGACAACCACAAAACCCTCGTTATCCCGGAGGGCTTTGCCCACGGGTTTCAAACCCTCACCGACGACTGCGAAATGCTGTATTTCCACACCGCCGCCTACCAGGCTGGAGCCGAAGGCGGACTGAATGCGCAGGATCCCAGGCTGGCCATCCAGTGGCCTTTGCCGGTTACCGGGCTTTCGCCACGCGATGCCGGGCATCCTTTGTTGGAAAACGACTTTACCGGGGTGGCGCCATGAAGTGCCGTCACTGCGGATCGGAACTCAATCTGCCTCTGGTGGACCTGGGCAGCGCGCCGCCTTCCAACGCCTATCTCACTGAACAGACGCTGCATGCGCCAGAAAAATGGTTTCCGCTGCGCGTGTTGGTGTGCGAGCACTGCTGGCTGGTACAAACCGAAGACTTTGCCCAGGCAAACGAATTGTTCGATGCCGAATATGCCTACTTCAGCGGCTTCTCCAGTAGTTGGCTCGCACATTCAGAGCGCTATGTGACCGACATGGTGGCGCGATTCAGACTGACCGCCGACAGCCATGTCGTCGAGGTCGCTGCCAACGACGGCTACCTGCTGCAATACGTCAAGGCACGCAACATCCCCTGCACCGGTGTGGAACCCACCGCGAGTACCGCCTCAGCAGCACGAGACAAAGGTATCCCCATAGTTGAAGACTTTTTTGGCGTGCGTCTGGCCAAGGAACTGGCTGCGCAGGGCAAACAGGCCGACCTCACTGCCGCCAACAACGTGCTCGCCCATGTGCCGGATATCAACGATTTTGTGTCAGGCTTTGCCGTGCTGCTAAAGCCGCTTGGGGTGGCCACCTTTGAATTCCCCCACCTGCTTAAACTGATCGCAGAAAACCAGTTCGACACGATTTACCATGAGCACTTTTCCTACTTATCGCTTACGGCCGTCAACCGAATCTTTTCGGCCAATGGCCTGACCGTGTTCGATGTGGAGGAACACCCCACTCACGGCGGCAGCCTGCGTGTATTTGCCCAAAGGGGCGATACCGGACAGCACGCACGCAGCGCGCGAGTGGACGAGTTACTTGAACGTGAAGCGCTGGCAGGCATGCTCAACGCAGCCAATTACACGGGTTTTCAGGCCAGGACTGATCGAGTCAAAAATGACTTTCTTGAATTCCTGCTTGAGGCAAAACACCAGGGGAAGGCCGTGGCTGCGTACGGCGCAGCAGCCAAAGGCAACACCCTGATGAACTACGCAGGTATCCGCCCCGACCTTCTCTCGTTCGTGGTGGATCGCAATCCGGCCAAGCAAGGCAAATTCATGCCGGGCAGCCGCATTCCTATCGTGGCCGTAAACCGGCTCAAGGATGCAAAACCAGACTACGTAGTCATCCTGCCATGGAACCTCAAGGCTGAAGTCATGCAGCAACTTGAATATATCCGTACCTGGGGTGGGCAGTTTGTGACGGCCGTTCCGGAAATTCGAATCGCGCCATGAAAGTTGCAGTCTCCGGTGCGACCGGCTTTATAGGACGGCACGTTATTGCCGAGTTGGAGGCGCGCTCGGTTGAGGTCATTGCGCTTGTGAGACCAACCTCAAGTCAATTTTCTGCGCGTCCTAGAGTCCATGCTGTTCCAGTTGACCTCCATGATGCCCCGCCAAATGCCTATGAATTGATGGGGCGTCCGGATGTGCTTATCCACCTGGCATGGTCAGGACTGCCCAATTACAAATCTTTGCACCATTACGAGCTAGAACTTCCGGCGCAATACCGATTTCTCAAAAACCTGATTGAATCAGGATTGAAGAGTCTTGTCGTTGCTGGAACTTGTTTTGAATATGGCATGCAGTCTGGCCCACTGAGGGAAGACATGATGTCACGCCCATGCAATCCGTATGGATTTGCGAAGGACGCATTACGACAACAGCTTGAGTTCCTGAAATCGACTAGCCCATTCCAATTAACGTGGGCTCGTCTCTTCTATATTTATGGTGAGGGCCAAGCCAAGAACTCCTTGCTACCTCAGCTTCGTCAAGCTGTTGAGCGCGGCGATCCGGTTTTCAATATGTCTGGTGGGGAACAACTGCGCGACTATCTGCCTGTCGCTGAAATTGCCAGTAATCTTGTTTCACTTGCCATGGGAAAGATGGATCCTGGAATTGTTAATGTCTGCGCGGGTGTGCCCATTTCTGTGCGAAAACTAGTGGAGAACTGGATTCAGGAAAACGGATGGTCGATAAGTCTCAACTTCGGTCACTTCCCCTATCCTGATTATGAGCCTATGGCCTTTTGGGGCGACGCAGGAAAACTTTCTACACTTATTGGTAAATCTATATGACAAATACCCACAACGACTTCCGGGACGAGTGCTGTGCCAGGATCTCTTCTTATCCGAACACAGAGATTCAGCGTGCCGCAAATGCATTTATGAGCGCAAGCACCCAACCGAAGTACTCATACAATTTCTCCTGGCTGGGCCGCCCTATCATTCAGTACCCCCAAGACATGGTCGCCATGCAGGAACTGATCTGGTCGATCAAGCCCGACCTGATCATCGAAACGGGCATTGCCCATGGTGGTTCGCTGATTTTCAGCGCTTCGATGCTGGCCCAACTGGACATGTGCGACGCAATCGAGGCCGGTACCAGCTTCGATCCGAAAGAATCGCGCCGAAAAGTCCTGGGCATCGACATTGATATCCGTGCCCACAACCGTGCTGCCATTGAAGCCCACCCTATGGCTTCCCGCATCCAGATGATTCAGGGCTCCAGCATCGCACCTGAAATCATCGAGCAGGTTAAGCAAGCCGCCTCAGGCTATAGCCGCATCCTGGTTTGCCTCGACTCAAACCACACCCACGAACACGTATTGGCCGAGTTGGAAGCCTATGCGCCGCTGACATCGGTCGACAGCTACTGCGTAGTGTTCGACACCATTGTTGAAGACCTGCCCGGCGAAATGTTCCCAGACCGCCCCTGGGGTCCAGGCAACAATCCAAAAACCGCAGTCCGTGAGTATCTTAAGTTTCATTCTGAGTTCGAAATCGATCATCAGATTGACAACAAGTTACTCATCAGTGTGGCGCCGGAAGGGTATTTGAAAAGAGTTCGCTGAAGGGGCCACTGGTTTTCACTCGAGAAATGACTCATAAGAAGCCCACAGTCAGCATAGGAATGCCCGTATATAACGGCGAAAAATACCTACGCACTGCACTCGACAGCCTGCTGGCACAGACGCACAGGCATTTCTGTCTAATCATCTCCGACAACGCCTCGACCGACGGCACCGAGGCCATCTGTCGAGCGTACATCGAGCGCGATCCACGTGTTGTCTACTTCCGGCAACCACTGAACATCGGTGCTGCCGCCAATTTCCAGTTCACGCTAGACCAAGCCAACGCCGAATTTTTCATGTGGGCCGCACATGACGACTACTGGGCACCGCGCTTCTTAGAAGAAGCGCTGAAACTACTCGAGGATCCTGCGGTTGGCTTCGTGTTCCCGAGCTTTCGACTGAAAAGCATCCGCTACGGCATCTTCAGGACCATTCCCGCCGACGTGTTCAAATGCATCGAGGCGCCTGTCCGTGACCATCGCGTGCTCGGCTTCTGCAACCTTCACCATAGCTCGCACAAGTGCAATCTGGTGTACTCGGTCTTCCGCCGGAGCATCCTTAAAAGTGCGCTGACCAAACAGGACGTTTCCAACGACGGGTTGCTCAGCATGGCTATACTTGACTTGGCGCGTGGCCGACTCATGCAAAAGGCGTTGTTCGCCAAACGCTACGAATACCTGTGGCCGGGGTTCTGGAAAAAACTTTGGGTCAAGCGTGCCAAGCTCGACCAGTTTGCCCAGATACGCGACGCCAGCTTTGCCAAGGCGCAAGGTTTGTTCCCGGAGTATGCCGAGGAACTGGAGCACATGCGTAGCAGCTATCACTACAACAACCACAACCGGCAGTACCGGATCATTGAGCACTAAATGCCCGAAACGTCAGCCATCAACAACGGGGTCACCATCGGCATTCCCGTCTACAACGAGGAGGCCAGGATCGACGCAGCGGTACGCTCCGTCGTAGGACAATGCGAAAAGCTCGTCATTTCCGACAATGCTTCCACCGACCGCACGAGCGAGCTGTGTAGCGCACTTGCCGCCGAATTCGACAATATCGAATACCACCTCCAGCCTGAAAACATCGGCGGGCTGAAGAACTGGCTTGCCGTGCAGCAGCATTTCAAGACCGAATTCTGTATGCTGATGGGTGCTCACGACCTCGTCGACGCCAACTACGTGGCCACCCTTCGGCCACTGCTCGAAGCCGACGCCTCAGTGCTGGGTGCGTTCGGCCTGCTCGAATATGAATACGAGGCCGACGGATCGCGCCACGTCGATGAGTCACTCGAAAACTGGCGGGGGGGCATGCTGGAGACGTCAGCAGCACGTGTGCAGGCCCTGCTCTACAGCCGCGTTCCCGTCGTGTGGGCGGTCTATGGTCTATACCGCACGCGCACTCTCAGGGAAATATACTCACGGCCGCTGCACCCATACGGGGTCGACGTTATGTTTCTGGCCAACCTGCTGTCGGAAGGCAAGCTTCAGATGTCGAGCGCGACACGCTACCACGGTTGGATACGCGACAACCGCGGCAACCGTTTCAAGTATCTGGACCGGTTACTGCATGGTGGTCAGAGTCAGGATCTGGCCTCGTTGAAAAACGAATTCCGCATCGCCAAGCACGAATTCATTCGAGACACGCTGGCACTGTCTGGATTCGTCGACGAATTCCGCTACCGCATGCTGAGCACCATCTATTTCGGTACGTTCAAATACCCGGGGATGGATCCGCTGTTCTACCTGACCTATCCCGCCGCCAAGATCGCCCGGCGCGTCATCCGAACCCGGCGCAAACTCGCACGCTGATCTGCCATGCCCATATCCAATTTCATCTGTCTCAAGTGGGGCACCCGCTACGGTGCGGATTATGTCAACCGGCTGTATCGCGGCGTGTCACGCAACATCCGCCGACCGTTCCGCTTCGTCTGTTGCACTGATGACCCCAGCGGTCTCATCGCCGGCATCGAGACGGTCCCCTTTCCCGATAACCCTGGCATCCGGCGTGGCTGGCCAGACGTACTGGTCAAGCTCATGGTGCTGCAGGACGGTTTCGCGGGACTCCTCGGCCCGACGCTGTTCCTCGATCTGGACGTCGCAATCACAGGCCCGCTCGACGAATTCTTCGACTACGCGCCGGGGCGCTTCTGCATCATCCACAACTGGGTGCACTGGCGTAAGGCCATTCTCGGCCGCCGCCCAGCGGTCGGCAATTCCTCAGTGTTCCGCTTCGAAGCCGGTAAGTCCCAATACGCCTATGAGACCTTTGTGCGAGAAATGCACCGCGCCGAGGACCGCAGCCAATTCAACACCGAACAAGCTTTCCTGACCTACGCGCTCGGCAATCCGGTATGGTGGCCGGACGAGTGGGTGAAGAGCTACAAGTGGAACTGCCGACCGGCATTCCCGCTTAATCTAGTTCAAACGCCCAAGCTACCCGCAGGCTGCCGCATCCTGGTGTTCCACGGCCGTCCCGACCCAGACGAAGCGCTGCGCGGGTTCAAGGGCCACAAGCTACACCACCATATCCGCCCGGCGCCGTGGATCGCGGACTACTGGAAACTGTGACAGCGGCTTTCTGGGATATGCTCGACGGCGTGCTGGTAGTCAACCTCGACGCCCGCCCCGACCGCTGGCAGGCGGTGCAGACGCTGCTGGCCGGGCACGTGCCCGCTAGCAAACTCGCGCGCCTACCCGCCACACTCGGCGCGTCCTTGCCCGGCTTCGGCGCGGCACCTTGGTTTCGCGGCCACAAGCGTGACAAGACCTGGGCCGGCCGCGCAGGCTGCACGCTGTCGCACCGCGCCGCGATCGAATACGCCAAACAGCAGGGCTGGCGCACGTTGCTGATTCTGGAAGATGACATCGAACTCGCGTCAGGCTTCGATATCGTGCTCGACTCACTGGCCTGTGTGCTGGCCAGCGTCGACTGGGACGTTTGTTACCTGGGTTACACCGACCCTGTGCCACCGTTCCGCAAACTAGCTGAACTGCCCTCCGGGCGGACTCTTTTCCGTGTCGCGGGCGCATCGACGACCCATGCCTACCTGTTGCGCGACACGACCTACGATTGGCTGCTCGCACGCCTGCCCGACCCAGCGCACATCTGGAACTGGACTGCAATGCACCGAGCGATTGATCGCTGGTACTACCGCAACCTCGCGCGACGCTTCACCGTGTGCGCGGTGTCGCCAGCAGTGATCGACCAGCAAGACGGCTTTTCCGACATCACCCAACGTGCGCACGAGAAGGTACACACGACGCGTGTCGAGCACGCCGGCCACGGCGTGCTCGCCTTCGCTCTCTTCGGCGCATGGCGCTGGCTGGCCTTTCGCCTCGCCGAGCCACGTGACTGGCTACGCGGGCGTATCAAGCGTCTGCGTGGTTTCTGAACATGACAACGACGCCCGACTCACCGCGCCTCCGCATCAAATTTCTCGGCAAGTACAAGCCGGGCGCCGATGGCGCCGGCTGGCTGAAATGCTTCCCGAACAACGTGCCGCGCTGGGGCAATTGCGACTTCATATTCGACCGTGACTGTCGCGACTACGACTGGCTGGTGGTTTACGATGACCTGCCCTCACTGGCCGGCGAACGCCACCCGCTGTGGGTGGAAGAGTTGGCCTGCCCGCCCGAGCATACCCTGCTCCTGCTGACCGAGCCCTCCTCCATCAAGGCCTACGGTCGCTATTATCTCAACCAGTACCGCTGGATCCTCTCCACACAGGAACTCTGGGCAACGGGGGGCCACCAAGGACGCATCCTGGAACAGCCCGCCCTGTTCTGGTTCTACGCCGACAGCTCGCCCCGGGGCGACTACAACACCCTGGTGGAGCACGTGCCCCTAGACAAGACCCTGGACCTATCCACAGTCTGTTCCAGCAAACGCCAGGGCAACACCTTGCACCGAGCCCGCTACGAATTCACCCAGAGCCTGAAGAGCCATTTACCCTTCATGGACATCTACGGCCATGGCGTGCGCCCCTTGGTTGACAAGGCCGATGCCCTGGACCCCTACCGCTACCACCTGGCCATAGAGAACCACCTGGGGCTCCACCACTGGACGGAAAAGCTGGCCGACCCCTTCATCGGCGCCTGCCTGCCCATCTACTACGGCTGCCCCAACGCCGAGGACTACTTCCCGCCGGAAAGCTTTCTGCGCATCGATATCAACGACGTGGAAGGCGCCGCCGAAACCATCCAGAGGGCGATACGAGACAATCTTTGGGAGAAACGTCTGCCGGCTATTCTGGAAAGCCGCCGCCGGGTACTGGAGCTGTACGGTACTATTGCCACCGTGGTACGGCTGGTCAACGAAAGACATAAACCCCACAATCCATACTCCTCCGTACCCGTCTACATCCAGAGCCGGCGTCGGCTGCACCGGCAACTGCTGCCTGGCCTACTGTATGCACTGGAAAAATTCTACGTGCGCAGCAGGCATTATCTGGCTCGTGATTGATCGACACTATGCAGGAAATGCTGCGCAGCCTTTGCCCGGTGACCACTGAACACCCTCTTATACGGCTCGGGCCGAAAGGGGATGGCGGCTACTTGGTTCCGGATGACTTGGAGGGTATACGGGCCAGCTTCTCACCGAGGGTCAGCACATCTTTTAATTTTGAACTTGCCTGCGCTGAGGGAGGCATGCAGATCTACATAGCGGACTATTCCGTCGACGGCCCCGCCACCAGCCACGCCAATTTCCATTTCCTCAAAATATTTGTCAGCGCGACCACATCGGATGTCTTCATGACCATGGCGGACTGGGTCAGACAATCCGGCATCGATCCGAAGGTCGATCTACTGCTACAGATTGATATCGAAGGCCATGAACACGAAACCTTCCTGAGCATACCCGATGAACTGATGCAGAGATTCAGGATTACCGTCTTGGAATTCCACTGTCCCCACCAGCTCTGGAGTCTGCCTTTCTTCCGGCTGGCGTCGAGTGCCTTCCGCAAGATTCTTCAGAACCATGCCTGTGTACACCTGAGTCCCAACAACTGTCTTAATAGCATATACATGCAGGGCATCGATATCCCACGTGTCGTGGAATTCACTTTCCTACGCAGGGACCGCTTCAGCCAGTCGGCATTTTCACACGAGTTCCCTCCATCCGCTTGATGCAGACAACACCGGCAAACCCGCGTTGCCCTTGCCTGCCTGCTATTTCAAGAAAACTGTTCAAAACCAAGCAAACAATCTTCCACGAGCCGAGACAACATGAACCTCATCACAAGAGCCCTCCTGAGCGTTGCAGGCAGACAGCCCTTCAATCGGGGCCCTTTTCGCCGTATGGCCATCAGATACCTGAAACACCATGCCGACAGCCCGATCCGGTCTGCTTACCGTGGTGTGCCCATGTTTTTCAATCTGGACAATCCGACCGAACAAAAGGCTTTGCTCGGCCACTACAACAATGAGGAGGTCGACTATCTGATCGAATCGATACAGGGGCATGCTGCCAATTTTGTTGATCTGGGCGCCAACTCGGGGTTTTATTCCCAGGTCTTTCTGTTCCATGCAGCGCCGAATTCCCGCCTACTGGCTATCGAACCGAACCCGGAAATGCGCGCACGCATCAATGCAAACATGCAACTGATCGAGGATAGTGTGCGCACACGAAACATCAGCGCAATTGTCGAAGCCAGCGCCGCCAGCGACCAGGAGGCCAATCTTTTTCTCAATCTGCGAAGTGGTGCAGGTGCGGCGTATGTGGAAGAACAGGAAAGCGGACAAAGTATTTGCATTCATACCCGCAAACTGCTGGACATGATCAAGCAGCATGGGCTCGACCACATCGATATCCTCAAGGTGGACATCGAAGGTCACGAAGATAAGGCCCTGATACCGTTTTTTGACAGTGCCGCGCCTGTGCTTTATCCACGCCGCATCATCATTGAGCACTCATCCGACCACATGTGGCAGGCCGATCTTTGGGGTCGTCTGCACAACCTAGGCTATCGGGAAACATTCAGGACCCGGGGCAATCTGATCATGGAATTACCCCCGGCAGTCAGCAGCGATTAACGGCACTTAGGCCCCACCTGCAGCGCCTGCCGCAGCCTGAAAATCATCCCCCGTCCCAGACTGCGGTGCGCCTTGTGGGAGGGTAGGGTTACACTTTTTTCGTGCAGTTCAGACTGATACGTGCGCTCGACCCAGTGGGCCGTCCAGGCGAAGGGTTTGTGGAAGTTCAGCACCCGTCCCGGGCTTCCACCATGGTGTCTTCCCGCTCGCTGCCAAGGGGCGCGTCCAGTAATTCGACGATGCGTTGGGCAACGCTGCCCGTGCCCATGCCGTTGATGGACGCCAGCGCCGGCCCCGGCATGTATTCGTTCACGTTGGGGCATCCCAGGTAGTCTGGGCAGGCCCAACTCTGGCAGGCGTCGGTGAGTTTTTCGGTCCAGTAGTTGGGCAGTACGCTGTTTTCGAGCACCAGATTAAAGCGGTAAGGCAGGATGACATCTACCTTGTCGCGATGGGCTGGAAGCCCCTTCCGAAATGCACCAGTTTATCCCCCGGGCAATGCTTGTGGGCCTCCAGCAGGACAAGGCGCTGGCGCTGGCCTTCGGTCTTGCTGGCGTTGGAGCACACACGGCGATGCGGTTCTCCTTCTCTGGACAGGCCAGGGCGAACAAGTGGTCGTAGCCATAGCGATAGGGATTAGGTAGCGCGATCAAGTCTCACGTCCCATTTCAGTCCCAAGGCGCTCATATGCAATCGGGCATGCCGGGACTTGGCATGGCTATCTACCACATGGCCGAATTGTCCATAGAAGGACTTGGGATAGAGCTTCTTCGCTCAGGGCTCGCCGGCGATTAAGAGTGTGTCGGGTGCGCGGTCGAAGCGATCATAGGGCCGGGCGTTGTAGATCACTACCGCAAAGTCCGCGCGGCCGTCTTCATCCGGGTTGAAGCCGAAACGGCAATTCCCCCAGCGCAGACTGGTCCCCGGGGTCAGCAGTTCCATGCCACCTGGCGCTTGATCCATGTTGGTGCGTATTAAGATTTCGCGTATCACCCTTTGTTCTCCGTCAGGTATTCTGGCACCCAATTCTTCAGCTTGCGCTTAACGGTCGCCTCGTCGAAGCTGCCCGGATACTCCAGCCATTCGGCGCATTCCGCATACCAGCCGGGATCAGCCGGGCGCGCCTTCGCCACCCTCAGCTTGGGATGGGGGGTGGGCAGGGTGGATTCGTCGTCGGCGAGCACTTCCTCGTAGAGTTTTTCTCCGGGACGCAGGCCGGTGTACTCGATGCGGATGCGGTCTTCGTCCATGCCCGACAGCCGGATCATGAGTTTGGCCAGATCGGCAATCCTGACCGGCTCGCCCATGTCGAGCACGAAAATTTCACCGCCCTCACCCATCAGGCCGGCCTGCAGTACCAGTTGTGCGGCTTCGGGAATGGACATGAAGTAGCGCGTGATGTCGGGGTGCGTCACCGTGACCGGGCCGCCTGTTTCGATCTGCTTCTGGAACTTGGGGATGACGCTGCCCGATGAACCCAACACATTGCCGAATCGAACCGACACGAAACGCGTGCCAGTGGGCTTTTGCATGGCCTGACAGGTCATTTCGGCCAAGCGCTTGGTCGCGCCCATGACATTGGTCGGGTTGACTGCCTTGTCGGTGGAAATCATCACGAACTTGCCCACCCCGTGCGCCTGGGCGGCGGCGGCCACCACCTGGGTGCCGAGCACGTTGTTGCGCACGGCTTCCCAGGCATTGGCGTTTTCCATCAGCGGCACATGCTTGTAGGCAGCAGCATGGAATACGACGGCGGGGCGATGCTCGGCCATCACCTGATTCACCCAGGCGGCGTTCTTGACGTCACCGATTACCGGCAAAAGGGTCAAGTCCGGAAAACGCTGCGGCAATTCCTGTTCCATTACGTACAGTGCCAGCTCGGACTGCTCGAACAGCACCAGCTTCGTGGGCGCATACCCGGCAATTTGCCGGCACAGTTCCGATCCGATCGACCCGCCCGCGCCGGTCACCATGACGACTTGTCCGGTCATCCCGACGCAGAGCCGCCCGTTGAACAAAAACATCAGTAACCACAATTAAGTTAAATACAGCCGACATGGCTATAGCGCAGCGTTTGCGCCCGCTGCCTTCGAAAACGCGTCGATCACCGGCTGGATCAAACTACGCTTGAGCTTGAGCGCGGCCTGGTTGACCACCAGCCGTGAACTGATGTCACTGATGTGCTCGACCGCGACGAGGCCGTTGGCCTTGAGCGTGCCGCCGGTGGAGACAAGATCGACGATAACATCTGACAGGCCCACCAGCGGGGCAAGTTCCATCGATCCGTACAACTTGATGAGGTCGATGTGCACGCCCTTGGAAGCGAAGTGGTCGCGCGCTGCGTTAACGTATTTGGTGGCGACGCGGATGCGTGCGCCCTGCTTCACCGTGCCGGCGTAATCGTAGCCTTCGCGCACGGCGACCATCATGCGGCACTTGGCGATCTGCAGGTCGAGCGGCTGATACAGACCATTGCCGCCGTGTTCGTTGAGCACATCCTTGCCGGCGATGCCGAGGTCGGCGGCGCCGTATTGCACGTAGGTCGGGACATCGCTGGCGCGCACGATGATGAGCCGCACGTCGGCGCGGTTGGTGCCGATGATGAGCTTGCGTGAGGACTCGGGATTCTCTGACGGGGTGATGCCCGCCGCGGCCAGTAGCGGCAGGGTTTCTTCAAAGATGCGGCCCTTGGACAGGGCGAGGGTGATTCCGGTGTAGGTCATGTTGGTTTGTGTCTGGGATTGCATTCATTCAATCCGGATTATCCATTGAAATGCGGGGATGAATCGTCCTCCAAGAGGTCCGCGCTGTTGCAGGAGGACCCGCAAGGGGAAGGCCATGTCTGTAAGCTGCTAAAGCAGCAACAGCCATGCTCGCTCGCCCTCGGGCCGAATACGGGTGGTTGTCCGGTGCGGGCAATCGCGGCGAGGGCGCCGCTACAGGGAATGCGCATGTCAGTGCACGCGCTTGATGCGTGCACCCAACTGGGTGAGTTTTTCCTCGATGCGTTCGTAGCCGCGGTCGAGGTGGTAGATGCGTTCGATGGTGGTCTCCCCTGCCGCCACCAGCCCGGCCAGCACCAGGCAGGCCGAGGCGCGCAGGTCGGTGGCCATGACGATGGCGCCATCCAGCCGCGGCACGCCGCGCACCAGGGCGGTATGGCCGGACACTTCGATATTGGCGCCCAGCCGGCGCAGTTCCTGCACGTGCATGAAGCGGTTTTCGAAAATGGTTTCGGTGACGCTGGCCGCGCCTTCGGCAATGCAGTTCATTGCCATGAACTGTGCCTGCATGTCGGTGGGAAACGCGGGGTGCGGCGCAGTGCGCACGTCGACCGATTTCAGCTTGCCGTCGGATTCGACTTCGATCCAGTCTTCGCCGGCACTGACCTTGACGCCCGCTTCGCGCAGCTTGCTCATCACCGCATCCAGCGTGTCAGGCTGGGTATGGGTGGCACGCACGCGGCCGCCGGCCATGGCGGCCGCGACGAGAAAGGTGCCGGTTTCGATGCGGTCGGCCATTACGGCGTATTCCGCGCCGTGGAGTTGGTCGACGCCGTGGATGGTAATGACGTCGCTGCCGGCGCCTTCGATGTTGGCACCCATCGCAATCAGGCAGCGTGCTAAATCAACCACCTCGGGTTCGCGCGCGGCATTTTCCAGCACGGTAGTGCCTTCGGCGAGCGCAGCCGCCATCATCAGATTTTCGGTGCCGGTCACGGTGACCATGTCCATCACGATGCGCGCGCCCTGCAGGCGCTTGCAGCGGGCGTGGATGTAGCCGTGCTCGATCGTGATGTCGGCGCCCATGGCCTGCAGGCCCTTGATATGCAGGTCGACCGGGCGCGAGCCGATGGCGCAGCCGCCGGGCAGGGACACGCGCGCATCGCCAAAACGCGCCAGCGTCGGCCCCAGCACCAAGATGGCGGCGCGCATGGTTTTCACCATTTCGTAGGGCGCTTCCTTGTGCGGAATGGATTCGCCGGACAGGGTGACCTGGTTCTGGTCGTCCAGGGTGACGCGCACACCCATGTGGCCGAGCAGCGCCAGCATGGTGCTGATGTCCTTCAAGTGCGGCACGTTGGCGAGCTTCAGCGGCTCGGCGGTGAGCAGGCTGGCGGTCAGGATCGGCAGCGCGGCGTTCTTGGCGCCGGAAATGCGCACCTCGCCGGCGAGCGGGTTGCCGCCGTGGATCAGCAGGGCGTCCATGTCAGCGGGCGGCCCAGTCTTCGGGGGTGTAGGTCTTCATCGACAGCGCATGGATCTCTGCATGCATACGGGTGCCGAGTGCGTCATACACCAGCCGGTGCTGCTGGATCATGTTCTTGCCGCTGAAGGCAGGACTGACGATGACCGCCTGGAAATGCTGGCCGTCGCCGTCCAGCTCGATGTAGTCGCACGGCAGTTTCTCGGTGATCCAGCCTTTGATGTCGTCGGGGGTAACCATGCGTGTCGTGCCTCTTCAGTGTCTGAGTTTGTAGCCGCTTTTCAGCAGCGCCAGGGTGAGCGCGGATATTGCCACAAAGCAGGCACTGACGACCAGCAGGCCGAGCCACGGATCGGTGTCGGAATGGCCGACGAAGGCGTAGCGGAAGCCGTCGATCAGGTAGAACACCGGGTTGAAATGCGACACCGTCTGCCAGAACGCCGGCAGCGAGTGAATCGAGTAGAACACGCCGGACAGGAAAGTGAGCGGCAGGATGAGGAAGTTCTGGAATGCCGCCAGCTGGTCGTATTTTTCCGCCCAGATCCCCGCGACGATACCGACCGCGCCCAGGATGGCGCAGGCCAAGAGCGCATACGCCAGCAGCCATCCCAGATGCGGCATCTGCAACGGAGCAAACCACAGGGTCACCGCCCAAACGCCGAGCCCGACCACCAGGCCGCGGATCACCGCCGCGCCCAGATAGGCAAGGAAGAATTCCAGATACGACAGCGGCGGCAGCAGCACGAATACGATGTTGCCCTGCATTTTCGACTGGATCAGGCTGGACGAGCTGTTGGAGAACGCGTTCTGCAGCATGCTCATCATCACCAGCCCCGGCACCAGGAAGGCGGTGTAGGAGACGCCGGGATAGACCTCGACATGTTCTTCCAGCACGTGCGAGAAGATCAGCAGGTACAGCAAGGCGGTGACCACCGGGGCGACCACGGTCTGCACCACCACTTTCCAGAAGCGCAGCATTTCCTTGTAGAAGAGGGCCGTGAATCCGCTCATGTCCGTTTCATGATGTCGGTAAAGACATCCTCCAGGTCGGGTTCTTGCAGCTGCATCTCGGTCACGCGCACGCCGGCGCCGCGCAGGTCGGCGAGCAGGGTTTCGAGCTCGGCATACTCGCTGAAATTGATGCGCCAGCTGCCGTCGGCGTCGTGCTGCAGTCGGGTCTGCCAGGCGGCCGGCACGGCTGCGGCGTCGAGCCGCAGTTGCGCGCAATGCTCGTTGGTCAGCTGCAGCAGATTCCGGGTGGTGTCGCAGGCAACCACACGCCCGCCTTTCAGCATGGCGATGCGGCCGCACAGGGCCTCGGCCTCTTCCAGGTAATGCGTGGTCAGGAGGATGGTGTGGCCTTCGCGGTTGAGATCGCTGATGAATTCCCACAGCGAGCGGCGCAGGTCGACGTCGACGCCGGCGGTCGGCTCGTCGAGCACGATGACCGGCGGCTTGTGCACCAGCGCCTGCGCCACCAGCAGACGGCGCTTCATCCCGCCCGACAGGCTCTGCGTGTTCTTGTCGGCGTGCGGGGTGAGATCGAGGTGATGCATGATCTCGTCGATCCAGCCGTCGTTGTGTTTCAGACCAAAATAGCCGGACTGGATGCGCAGGGTCTCGCGCACGTTGAAGAAGGGATCGTAGACCAGTTCCTGCGGCACCACGCCGAGCGCGCGGCGCGCCTGGCGATAGTCGCGCACCACGTCGTGGCCCATGATTTCGGCATGGCCGGCGTCGGCGCGGGTGAGCCCGGCCAGAATCGAAATCAGAGTGGTCTTGCCGGCGCCGTTGGGGCCCAGCAAGCCAAAGAATTCGCCGGGCTGGATGTCGAGCGAGACGCCGTCAAGCGCCTGGGTGGTGCGGAAGCGTTTGCGCAGATCGCTGACGCGGATCGCGGGTACGGTGTTCATGCGGGCAGCAGTTCGGATACTCCGTAGAGCTCGGCCAGGGTGGTGAAACTCGCCGGCAGGCCGCTGCAGGTGAGCGTGCGGCCGGCCTGGCGGGCCTGACGCATGGCGCTGAAGACCAGGGCCAGCGCCGCCGAATCAGCCGTCTCGACGCCGCTGAAATCGAGCGTATCGACCCCTTCAGCAATCCGCGGCTGCAGTTCGCGCAACAGCGCGCCCGCATTGTCGACCGTCACCGCGCCGCTGATGCTGCAGCGCGAACCTTCGCATGCGATCACGGGGCGGGGCGCGGGGCCGGCGCAGCCTCGCCGCGGGCAGATTGGGTGGCCAGCGTTTTGATCAGGCCGTCGATGCCGCTCTGGCGGATCGTAGCAGCAAAGGACGAGCGGTAATTGGTCACCAGGCTGACGCTGTCGATGCTCACGTCGTAGACCTTCCAGCCGAAGGCCGTCTTGTACATGCTGTAGTCGATGGGGATCGGCTGGCCGCCCGGCTGGCGGATTTCCGAACGCACGGTCACATCGGTGTCTTCGGGCTTCAACGCCAGGGGCTTGAATTCGACGGTCTGGTTGGAAAACGCCGTCAGCGAGCTCGAATAGGTGCGCACCAGCAGGTTGCGGAACTCGGTCACCAGCGCCTGCTTCTGCTGGGCGGTGGCACGCGGCCAGTGCCGGCCGAGGGCAAGCTGGGTCATGCGGTTGAAGTCGAAGTTGGGCAGGATCTTGGCTTCCACCAGCTGGTACAGCTTCGCCTGGTTGGCCTTCTGCAACTCCTTGTCCTGCTTCAGGATATCCAGCACTTCCTGGGTGGTGGTGCGTGCCAGCACATCGGGCGGCGTGTTATTGGCCAGCGCAGCGGGGGAATGCGCCCCCCAAGCCATGGCCAGCATCAGAAAAAAAGTGCGCAACATGTTTTGAATTCCTGTTTTGAATGAATCAGTCAGCCTATCGGTCCCCAGGTAGACGCCAGCGCCTTACTTGAGTTCACCCGTCAGGCGCGCCAATTGCGCCACGTTCATGTTGTAGTCGTTCACCGTGCGCAGATATTCGGTCTGCGCCAGGGTGTAGTTCCTGATCGCGTCGGCCACCTTGTCCGCGCTTTCGAGCCCGGCCGAGAAATCGGCCAGCGACGCCACCATCCAGCGGCGCGCGGCGGCCGCCCCTGCGGCCAGATCGCGCTGGGCGTCATGGTTGGCCTGGGCGTTGGCATAGGCCTCGCCCACTTCGAACGGAATGCCGGCCAGCGCAAATGCCTTCTTGTGGTTGAGCGCTTCCAGTTCGGCCTGCGCCTGGTTGACGCGCGCGTCAGCCACCCCGAACGCGCTGTCCCATTTCACGCCCACCACCGGCGTCAGACCGCCGCCATTGAAGGGGTCGCTAAGATAGGGGTTGTCCAGCCGTTCGCGCTGCGAAGCATAGTTGAACTGGCCGATCACGCCGGCGTACACATCAGGCATGCGGTCGGCCTTCTTCGCGGCCAGCAGGGCTCGGCGGGTGCGCAATCCGGCTTCCAACTGGTTCATTTCGGGGCGCTCCTGCAGGGCGCGGGCCTGCAGATCGGCCAGATCGATTTGAGGGAAATCCACCGGTTCGATACGTGCGTCCGCCACCGACAGGTCGGACTGAAGACCGGCGCCGGTCAGCACCTTGAGCCCGTCGAGGCTGATTTTTTCGATCGCCCGCGCCTGGTGCGTATATTTCGCGAGCAGGCCGCGAGCGGTCTGCAGCGCATACAGATCGGACTGCCGGGATTCGCCGGTTTCCTCCTTGAGGTTGCGCTCGACCGAGGTGATGGCGCTGTTCAGACGGTCCCGCATGTCCTCCAGAAACACCCGGATGTCGCGCGCGGTCAGGTAGCCGAAGTAGGCACGCTTGGTGTCGTACACGGTGTCGGTCCGCGTCTGCTTGAGCTCGCCCTGCTTGAGGTCGATGTTGCCCTGTGCGGCCTCGCCGTAGCGCTCGATCTTGCCAAAGGTGTAGAGCGGCTTGATCAGGGCGATGCTCAGATGCGTCCAGTCGGAAAGGCCGTTGTAGTCATCGCCGTCGGTGCGCGGCGTGCAGGGTGTGGCCGTGCAGGAATACGCGCCGTTCTGATAAAACCCGCCCTCGACCTTGGGCGCCAGCCCGATGAAGGCATTGGCGCTGATACGCCAGCCACCGTTGCCCTGCACTTCCTGCATCAGGCCACGCGCGGCCTCAACCACCTGCTCGCGCTCCTTGATGCGCGGGTCGGCCGCCAGGCTCATTTGCACGGCCTGCTGCAGATTGATGGTTTCCGCCTGCACAGGCAGGGCGGCCAGCAGCACGCCGGCTGCGATAAAGGTGCGGGTAAGCGGTTTGAGGGTCATTGGGGTGCTCCTTCCTGAGCCTTGCCGTATATAAAGTGTCCGATCAGGTTTTCCAGCACCACGGCCGACTGGGTGAGGAAAATGCGATCCTGGTCCTTCAGCATCTGTTCGTCGCCGCCCGCTTCCAGGCCGATGTACTGCTCACCCAGCAGGCCGGAGGTCATGATGGCGGCGGAGGTATCCTTGGGAAAAGCATAGCGCTTATCCAGACGAAGGGTGACCGCGGCTTCGAAACTTTCGTTGTCGAAGCTGATGTCAGCCACCCGACCCACCACCACCCCGGCGCTTTTGACCGGCGCCCGCGGCTTCAAGCCGCCGATGTTGTCGAAGCGGGCAACGACTTCATAGCTGTTGGCTGCTTTGACGGCACTTGTGCTGCCAACCTTGAGCGCCAGGAACAGCAATGCGGCGATGCCGGCGACGACGAAGAGTCCTACCCACAGATCGAGCACGGTCTTGTTCATTTAGCTGATTCCCCGAAACATGAATGCGGTCAATACAAAATCCAGCGCCAGCACGGCCAGGCTGGAAGTCACCACAGTGCGGGTGGTGGCGCCCGATACGCCCTCGGCGGTGGGCGGCGCGTCATACCCTTCGAACAGCGCAATCGCGGTAATGGCCACGCCGAATACCACGCTCTTGATGACGCCGTTCATGATGTCCTGCTCGAAATCGACCGAACTTTTCATCTGCGACCAGAACGCGCCCTCGTCGACCCCGATCAGCTGCACGCCGACCAGATAGCCGCCGAAGATCCCCATCGCCGAGAACAGCGCCGCCAGCAGCGGCATGGAAATCACCCCGGCCCAGAAGCGCGGCGCCACCACGCGGGCGATCGGGTCGACTGCCATCATTTCCATCGCGGTCAGCTGCTCGGTCGCCTTCATCAGGCCGATTTCCGCGGTGATGGCCGAGCCGGCGCGGCTGGCGAACAACAGCGCCGCCACCACCGGCCCCAGCTCGCGCACCAGCGACAGCGCCACCAGGATGCCGAGCGACTCTTCCGCGCCATAGGTCTGCAGCGTCTCGTAGCCCTGCAGTCCCAGCACCATGCCGACGAACAGGCCCGACACCAGGATGATGATGAGCGAGAGCACGCCGGTAAAGTACATCTCGCGGATGGTGAGGCCAAAGCGGCGGAATGCGGTTCCGGAATGCAGCAGCACCAGCAGGAAGAAACGGGCCGCAAAGCCGATGCGCCAGACGCCCTGGATGGTGCGATTCCCCAGATCTTCGATTGATTGCCTAAGCACCCTGTCTCCTCAGTCCCAAGTCGTCGGCATAGGGCGGCGCCGGGTAGTGGAACGGCACCGGGCCGTCGGCCTCGCCGTGCACGAACTGGTGCACGTACGACAGATCGGACGCCAGGATCTCGGCCGCCGTGCCCTCGGCAACGATCACGCCTTCCGAGACAAAATAGACGTAATCGACGATTTTCAGCGATTCCTGCACGTCATGGGTCACCACCAGCGAGGTCAGCCCCAGCGTATCGGTCAGGCGCCGGATCAGGTTGCCGGTCACCCCCAGCGAAATCGGGTCGAGCCCGGCAAACGGCTCGTCGTACATCACCAGCATCGGGTCGAGCGCGATCGCGCGCGCCAGCGCCACCCGCCGCGCCATGCCGCCGGACAGTTCGGACGGCATCAGGTGCGCCGCGCCGCGCAGTCCCACGGCATGCAGCTTCATCAGCACCAGGTCGCGAATGGCGTCTTCCGGCAGGTCGGTGTGCTCGCGCAACTGGAACGCCACATTGTCGAACACCGGGATGTCAGTGAACAGCGCGCCGAACTGGAACAGCATGCCCATCTTGCGGCGCAGGCGGTAGAGGCCAACCTGGTCGAGTTCGCCGAGCGACTCCCCCGCCACGCGCACCGTTCCCTGGCCGGGCTTGATCTGTCCGCCAATCAGACGCAAAAGGGTGGTTTTGCCGCAACCGCTGCTGCCCATGATGGCGATGACCTGACCGCGCCGGGCGGTCAGATTGATGCCCTTCAAAACCGGCCGGGCGCCATAGCCAAATGCAACATCGTCGATTTCGACCAGATTGTCGTGTTGCAAACCATCGAACCTGTATTTTTTAGAGCTGCCATTCTACCCAATCACGCGCGCGGCACCGCCCTCGGGCCGTCGTTTCGACCGATTCAGTAGCCCATCACCTGCCGCAGGGTGTCGGCCTGCTCCATCAAACCGAGGTTTCCGCTGCGGCTGATGACGAACAGCGGCTCGCCCGTGGCGGCATGGCGGGCGATGCGTTGCGACAGCTGCCGCAGGTCCGGCGCCGCGTCGAGCCACCAGAGATGCGCTTCCGCCCAGGCCGGCGTGGCCAACAGCACACGCTCAGACACAGGCGTTGCCGTGTCGCCCGGCTCCAGCACGAAAAAGAAGCCTTCCCGGGTGTCATACAGCCACTGTGCCCAGGTCGCCTCGGACGCGGCTTGCCAGACGGTTGTCGGCAGATAGACGGCCTGGAACTGGGTGTTGTAATAAGACAACAGCCATTCATCCGGCATGTCGTCGGGGTAAAAAGTCCCCCGCCAGGCGGAATGCTGCCAGCCGACGGCGCCGACCAGGACAAGGGGATTGGGTGCCATGCCGGGAGCGGTCCGGTTCAGGCGCGGCGCCAGGTGGTGCCGCCCGCCCCGTCTTCGAGCACGACGCCCGCCGCCGTCAGCGCATCGCGGATGCGGTCGGATTCGGCGAAGTCCTTCGCCTTGCGCGCGGCCTGCCGCGCCGCGATCAGCGCTTCGATCTCGGCCTCGCTCATGCCGCCCGGGGCGGCGCCCGCCTGCAGGAAATCCACCGCCTCGCGCTGCAGCAGGCCCAGCACGCCGCCCAGACTGCGCAGGGTCTGCGCGGCGGCGGCATCGCCGCGGTTGGCTTCGCTCGCCAGATCGAACAGCACCGCCAGCGCCTCCGGAGTGTTGAAGTCGTCATCCATTGCCGCGCGGAAGGATGCCGCCGCGGGCTCGCTCCAGTCGGGCGCGGCGGAAGTGACGGGTGCGTGCTTCAGTGCGGTATACAAGCGCGTCAGCGCGCCCCGGGCGTCGTCGAGGTGCGCGTCCGAATAGTTCAGCGGGCTGCGGTAGTGGGCGCGCAGGATGAAGAAGCGCACCACTTCGGGGTCGTATCGTTCGAGCACTTCGCGGATGGTGAAGAAATTGCCGAGCGACTTCGACATCTTTTCGTTGTCCACCCGCACGAAACCGTTGTGCAGCCAGTAGTTGACGAAGGTGCAGCCGTGCGCGCCTTCGGACTGGGCGATCTCGTTTTCATGGTGCGGAAACTGCAGGTCCTGGCCGCCGCCGTGGATATCGAAGTGATTGCCGAGCAGGTCGGCGCTCATCGCCGAGCATTCGATGTGCCAGCCGGGGCGGCCCGGGCCCCAGGGCGAGTTCCACGCCGGCTCGCCCGGCTTGGCGGCCTTCCACAGCACGAAATCCATCGGATCGCGCTTGTTGGGGTCGATTTCCACCCGTTCGCCGGCGCGCAGCTCGTCGAGGCTCTTGCCCGACAGGCGGCCGTAGGTGGGAAAGCCGCGCACGCTGTAGTAGACGTCGCCGTTGGGCGCCGGGTAGGCCAGGCCGTTGGCGATCAGGCGCTGGATCAGCGCCAGCATCTGCGCCACATAGGCGGTGGCACGCGGCTCGTGGTCGGGCGGCAGCACGCCCAGCGCGCGTTCATCGGCGTGCATCGCCTCGATGAAACGCTCGGTCAGCGCGGCGGGCGTTTCATTATTTTCCTGCGCGCGCTTAATGATTTTGTCGTCGATGTCCGTAATATTCCTTACATACTCGACCTGATAGCCGCTCGACCGCAGCCAGCGCGTCACCATGTCGAAGACCACGAACACCCGCGCGTGCCCCAGGTGACACAGGTCGTACACGGTCATGCCGCAGACATACATGCGGACCTGGCCGGGGGTGAGCGGGACAAAAGCTTCCTTGGTTCGGGTAAGGGAATTGGTAATGTGCAACATGAATGCAAACGGGCTACAGACAGAATGACGACATGGGGGAATCAAGCGGCTTGCCGGCTGTCTCAGCCGGGTCGAACTTGTTAGAATAGCCGTCTTTAAAGAGATGATCCGAGCATATCACATGGCCTTGTCACGTTTTTTCGCCACCGTTGCCGCCTGCGTCATCATCGCCAGCACCCCTGTCCTGGCCAATGAGGTGCAGGACATCAACCAGCAGTTCCGCAAGGGCGATCTGTCCGGCGCGCTGGACCGCGCCAATCGATATCTGGCCAAGAACCCCAAGGATGCCCAGGCCCGTTTCCTCAAGGGCCTGATCCTCGCCGATCAGGGCAAGGCCAACGACGCCATCGCCATTTTCACCGGGCTGACCGAGGACTATCCCGAGCTGCCGGAGCCGTACAACAATCTGGCCGTGCTGTATGCCTCGCAAGGCAAGTACGAAGAAGCCAAAAACGCGCTGGAAATGGCGATCCGCACCCACCCCAGCTATGCCACCGCGCACGAGAACCTGGGCGACATCTATGCCAAGATGGCTTCGCTCGCCTATGACAAGGCGCTTGCGCTCGACAACAAGAATGCCACCGCACAGACCAAGCTTGCCTTGATCAAGGAAATGATCGGGGAAACACCGCGCAAGTCCGCCCCGGCCAAGCCGGTGGCCGCCAAACCGGCCGCCCCGGTGGCCGCCAAGCCCGCGGCACCGGTGGCGGCGAAGCCGGCCGCGGCTGAGCCGGCGAAACCGGCTGCAACGGCCAATGCCGCCATCGAAACCGCCATCACCCGCTGGGCGCAGGCCTGGTCCGCGCGGGATGTCGACGCCTACCTGGCGGCCTACGCCAGCGACTTCACGGCTCCCGGCATGACGCGCACGAATTGGGAAGCCCAACGCCGCGCCCGCATCACCGCACCTAAATCCATCGAGGTTGCCATCAGCGACCTCAAGATCGAGCAGCAGGGCGATACCGCCAGCGCCACCTTCCGCCAGGCCTACCGCTCCGACCGCTTGACCTCCACTGTCACCAAAACGCTGCAACTGGCCTTGCAGAACGGCACGTGGCGGATCGTCGGCGAAACCTCGCGCTAAACGCCGGCATGCTGCGACTTTGGCTCACCCTTCTGCTGACGGCACCGACGCTTCATGCGGCCGGCCTGGACGCCGATCGCCAGCTGGCCAACAGCCTGCTGGCGATTTCGCAGAGCCGGATGCCGGAAGCGCTCACCGCGGTCGACCAGTTGACGCAACAACACCCGAATTTCCGCCTGGCGCATCTGGTCCGGGGCGACCTGCTGCTGGCGCGCGCCCAGCCCCTGCAGACGCTAGGCAATTCGGGCAGCACACGCAGCGCCGACCTTGAGCAACTGCGCGACGAAGCGCGCCAGCGCGTGCGCGCGCTCACCGATACCCTGCCCAACGACAAGGTCCCCGCCTACCTGCTGACGCTGGACGACAGCTATCGCCACGCGCTGGTGGTCGATGCCAGCCGCTCGCGTCTGTACGTCTACGCCAACCGCGGCGGCACCCCCATCCGCGTGGCCGACTTTTACGTCACCATCGGCAAGGCCGGCATCGGCAAGCAGAAGGAAGGCGACAACCGCACCCCCATCGGCATCTACTCGGTTTCAGGCTTCAAGTCGCCGCGCGAACTGCCCGATTTCTATGGCAGCGGCGCCTTCACCCTGACCTACCCCAACGAATGGGACACCCGTCAGGGCCGCAACGGCCACGGCATCTGGATCCACGGCAGCCCGAGCAACACCTACAGCCGCACCCCACGCGCCAGCGAAGGCTGCGTGGTGCTGGCCAACGACGACCTGACCCGCCTCGGGCAATACATCCAGGCCGGAAAAACCCCGGTGATCATCGCCGACCAAGTCGAATGGGTCGCATATGACGTGCTCGGCGCGCGCCGCGACGACCTCGCCAGCGCAATCGACCAGTGGCGGCAGGACTGGGAAAGCCGCGACGTATCCCGCCTGCTCGACCATTACAGCCCGACCTTCCGCGCCGGTTCGCAGGACTTGCGGGCGTTCGGCGCCAACAAGCACAAGGTCAATGCCGCCAAGACCTGGATCAAGGTCGGGCTCGACAACGTCAGCCTGATGCTCTACCCGGAGCGTCCCGACTTCGCGCTGGTCAGCTTCGTGCAGAACTACCAGAGCAGCAACCTCAGCGATCGCACCCCCAAGCGCCAGTTCTGGAGCCGCGAGAACGGCCGCTGGAAAATCATTCACGAAACCTCTCTTTAAGGACACCCGCATTCATGGTCAAGCTGCACACCAATCACGGCACCATTACCCTGGAACTCGATGCTGAAAAAGCACCGAAAACGGTGGAAAATTTCCTGCAATACGTGCGGGACGGCTTCTTCGACGGCACCATCTTCCATCGCGTGATCGACGGCTTCATGATCCAGGGCGGCGGCTTCGAACCCGGCATGACGCAGAAAGCCACCCGCGGTGAGATCGAGAACGAAGCCAGCAATGGCCTGAAGAACGAGGCCTACACCATCGCCATGGCGCGCACGCCCAACCCCAACTCGGCCACCGCGCAGTTCTTCATCAACGTCGCCAACAACAGCTTTCTCAATTTCACCGCGCCCACCCCGCAGGGCTACGGCTACGCCGTGTTCGGCAAGGTGGTCGAAGGCATGGACGTGGTCGACAAGATCAAGAAGGTGAAGACCGGCAGTCGCGCCGGCCACCAGGACGTGCCGCTGGAAGACGTCGTCATCACCCAGGCGGAAATCGTCTGAATGCGGCAGTGAGCCTGATTCAGAAACCAGGCGCGGGCCGCACTTTTTTTGTCGCCGACCTGCACCTGACTGACGAACGCCCGGTCGCCACCGGGCGTTTTTTTCACTTTCTGCAAGAGACGGTCGCCGGTGCGGATGCACTCTACCTGCTCGGCGACCTGTTCGAAGCCTGGATCGGCGACGACCACGACGAGCAGGTGGCGCGCGACACCGCAGACCGGCTGAAGGCGCTGGCGGCGTCCGGCACGGCGGTCTATTTCATGCACGGCAACCGCGACTTCATGCTGGCCGAACGCTACGCCGCACAATCCGGCATGACTCTGTTGGCCGATCCCGCCCGGATCGAGTTCTACGGCACGCCGACGCTGCTGATGCACGGCGACACGCTGTGCACGGATGACACCGCCTACCAGCGTTTCAGGCAGCGCGTACGGCACCCGCTAACGCTGGCGCTGCTGCGGCGGCTGCCGTTTGCCTTGCGCCGCCGCCTGGCACGCCGGGCGCGGGCCGGCAGCGAATCAGCCAAGGCCGGTAAACCGGCCGATATCATGGACGTGAATGCTGACGAGGTGATGCGCGTGCTGCGCGAGCACAAGGTCGGCCGCCTGATCCACGGCCACACCCACCGACCGGGCCGGCATCTGCATGCGGTCGACGGCCAGGACTGCGAACGCTGGGTGCTGCCGGACTGGTATACCCGCTGGGGTTATGTGGCGTGCGACGCGACGGGCTGCACGCTCAAGGTGGAAGACTTATGACGGCGCCACCATCTCCGGCATGCCCTCGGGCACCCGGAACAACTCCGGCTTGAGCGGCTGCTTCGATTCGCTTTCGTACTGCCTCGAGCGCCCGGTGAACTCGCGCTCCTCCAGCGGCAAGCCCAGCTTCAGCGTGGTGCCCGTCTCCCACACCTGGTTCGCCAGATCACAGTCGTGCTGGATGGCGCTGGGCGAACTCTCCCACACCCGGTACTGCGTGATCGCCAGAACGGCTTTCAGCTCGGCCATCGCGCGCGCCGCATCCGGCGCGGTGCGCTGCGTTGCCACGCCTTCGCTGCATACCACACCCCCCACCACCAGGCTGAAGCGCCGGGTGCCGGGCGCACCCGGCTTCACGTCGAGACGCGGCTTCCAGTTGGCCGGCGGCGGCGGCAAGGGTGCGGCGGTGAACACCATCGCCAGCTGGTTGCCGTGCATCACGTTGATGACTTTCTTCTGCTTGCGGTCCAGCAGGATGAAGTCGCCGTCGTCGTTGCCGTCATCCATGCGCAGGAACGCCGGGGTGACGAAAATCCGCGTCAGATAGGGCGGATCGCCCGGGTCCTGGTCGACATAACGCAGCACGGTCATATCGGCCGCCTGCGCGACGCCAGCGGCGAGCAGGCACAGCACGAACAACCCACCGCGCAGCGCATTCATGCCGACAGGCCTCGGGCCAGGTCGGCCTGGATGTCGGCGACCGACTCCAGGCCCACGGCGATGCGCACCAGGCCGTCGCCGATGCCGGCTGCCGCACGCTGCTCGGGGGTCATGCGGCTGTGGGTGGTGGTGGCCGGGTGGGTGATGGTGGTCTTGGTGTCGCCCAGGTTGGCAGTAATCGACAACAGTTTGGTCGAATCGATCAGCTTCCACGCGGCTGCCTGGCCCCCCTTCAGTTCGAACGCGACGATGCCGCCACCGGTCTTCTGCTGACGCATCGCCAGTGCGTGTTGCGGATGCGAGGGCAGGCCCGGATACAGCACGCGCGCAACCTGCGGCTGCGTTTCCAGCCATTGCGCCAGCGCCAGCGCGTTCTTCGAATGCGCCTCCATGCGCAGCGAGAGCGTCTCCATGCCCTTCAGGATCACCCAGGCGTTGAACGCAGACAGCGTCGGGCCGGCGGTGCGCAGGAAGGTGTAGACGCCTTCCATCAGCGCCTGGCTGCCGAGCACCGCGCCGCCCAGTACCCTGCCCTGGCCGTCGAGATACTTGGTGGCGGAATGGATGATGATGTCGGCGCCGAGTTCGAGCGGCTTTTGCAGCGCAGGCGAACAGAAGCAGTTGTCGACCGCGAGCCACGCGCCGGCACCGTGCGCAATGTCGGCGAGCGCGCGGATGTCGCTGACTTCGGTGAGCGGATTCGACGGCGACTCGACGAAGAAGAGCTTCGTGTTCGGCCTTACCGCCGCGCGCCATTCTTCCGGGTCGGTCGGCGACACATAGGTCGTCTCGATGCCGAAGCGGCCAAGGATGTTGGAAAAGAGTTGCACGGTGGAACCGAAGATCGAGCGCGAAGCGACGACGTGCTCGCCTGCCTTCATCAGCCCCATCACCGTCGCCAGGATCGCCGCCATGCCGGAAGCGAAGGCGACGCAGCGCTCGGCGCCTTCCAGCGCGGCGAGCCGCGCTTCCATCATCTGCACGGTGGGGTTGGTGAAGCGGGCGTAGATTGGCCCGGGCTGCTCGCCCTTGAAACGCGCCGCGGCTTCGGCCGCGCTGCCGAACACGAAACTGGATGTGAGGAAAAGCGCCTCCGAGTGTTCATTGAACTGGCTGCGCACCGTGCCGGCGCGCACCGCCAGGGTTTCAAGGTCGTAGTCGTCGTTCATGACTCGCTGGTCGCCAGGTTGAGGTCGAGTTGCTGGGTCGACAAGGCCGACGGCGGCGGCGTTTCGCCGTTGCGCACCGCCTCGACGTAATTCAGGTATTCCGGCGTGACGTCGCCGGTGATGTAGCGGCCGTCGAAGCAGGAGGTATCGAAGTCGAGGATCTCCGGATTGCCGGCGCGGACCACCTCCACCATGGCTTCGAGATCCTGGTAGATCAGCGCATCGCAGCCGATCTCGCGCGCGATGTCCTCATCGGTGCGGCCGTTGGCGATCAGTTCGTTGCGCGTCGGCATGTCGATGCCGTAGACGTTGGAATAGCGCACCGGCGGCGACGCCGAAGCGAAATACACTTTCGCCGCGCCGGCGTCGCGCGCCATCTGCACGATCTCGCGGCTGGTGGTGCCGCGCACGATGGAATCGTCGACCAGCAGCACGTTGCGGTCCTTGAATTCCTCGGCGATGGCGTTGAGCTTCTGGCGCACCGATTTCTTGCGCAGCGCCTGCCCCGGCATGATGAAGGTGCGGCCGATGTAGCGGTTCTTGATGAAACCTTCGCGGTAGCGCACGTTGAGATGGTTGGCCAGCTGCAGCGCGGAAGGCCGGCTGGTATCCGGGATCGGGATCACCACGTCGATCTTCAGATGGGAAAAGTCGCGCTTGATTTTCTCGGCCAGCGACACGCCCATCGCCAGGCGCGTGCTGTAGACCGAAATGCCGTCCATCACCGAGTCGGGGCGAGCCAGATACACGTATTCGAAAATGCAGGGGTTCAGCACGGCCTTGTCGCTGCACTGGCGGCTGTGCAGCTTGCGCTCGTAGTCGATGAATATCGCTTCGCCCGGCGCCACGTCGCGCAGCAGCCGGAAGCCCAGGGTGTCGATCGCCACGCTTTCGGAGGCGACGATGTATTCGTGCGGCGTGGCCTGCTCGTTGACGCCGATCACCAGCGGTCGAATGCCGTGCGGATCGCGGAAGGCCAGCAGGCCGTAGCCGGCGATGAAGGCCGTCACCGCATACGCGCCCTTGCAGCGCGCATGGACGCCCGCCACCGCGCCGAAGATGGTGTCCAGGTTGAGCTGGCGCCCCGCAGCGCGCACCTGCAGTTCGTGCGCCAGCACGTTCAGCAGCACCTCGGAATCCGAGTTGGTGTTGACGTGGCGCAGGTCGGTGCGGAATAGCGATTCCTTCAGTTCGTGGGTGTTGGTGAGATTGCCGTTGTGGCCGAGCACGATGCCGTAGGGCGAGTTCACATAGAAGGGCTGCGATTCGGCCGACGACGACGCGCTGCCCGCGGTGGGATAGCGCACGTGCGCCACGCCCATGTCGCCCAGCAGGTTGCGCATGTCACGGGTGCGGAACACGTCGCGCGCCAGACCCTGCCCCTTGTGCATGTGAAAACGGCTTTCCTCCGCCGTCACGATGCCGGCCGCGTCCTGGCCACGATGCTGCAATACCATCAGCCCGTCATACAAAAGCTGGTTGGCTGCTGAATTGGAAACGACTCCGATTACCCCGCACATGCTGTGCACCTATTCCTAAAATTATTCGAAACGAACGTGTTGTGCCACATCGGCCGGCAGCAGCGGCAAGACGCGCTGCGCCATCGCCTGCAGGCTGTCCGACAGCACCGCCTGCTTCCAGAAATCGGTACGCGGCAGCGAGGTCAGCCCGGCTGCCAGCGTCATGCCGATCAGAATCACCAGCCCCTTGGTCATGCCGATCGCCCCGCCCAGCACCTTGTCGGTGCTGCCCAGGCCGACGGCCCGGACCAGCGAAGCCAGCGCATGCCCCAGCAGCAGCACGCCGATCAGCACCAGCAGGAATATCACCGCGAAACCGGCGAAATAACGGATCGCCTGAGTTTCGATGCCGATCGGCAGCAGCGGCGCCACCACCCAGGCGCCCCACTTCCCCGCCATGAACGCCAATAGCCAGGCTGCCAGCGAAAACAGCGTGTCGATCAGGCCGCGCATCAGGCCACGCACCACCGTCAGGACCAGCACCAGCACCACGACGATGTCGAGCACGTTCACTTTGCGACCACCTGCCCGGGCATGCCGTTTTCGGCCAGTTTCGCCGCGGCCGCCTTCGCGGCATCACGGGTGGCAAAGGGGCCGACCCGCACGCGCGTCAGCGAGCCGACTTTGTCAGTGTAGGCCGCGAACCCGGCCAGGACGGCTTGCCCCTTCAGGGCATCGGCCTTGGCGGGGTCGGACAAGGCGGCCAGCTGCACCACGAAGGTCCCGCTGGCTGCGGCAGGCTTGGGCTGCGGCGCAGGCGCCGTGTCGGGCTTGGCAGGCTGGGGTTTGGCAACCGGTTCAGGTTTGGCCACCGGTTCGGGTTCGGCCGGTTCAGGTTTGGGTTCGGGGGCCGGCTGCGGCGCCGGGGGCGGCTCCGCCTCGGTGACGGGCACGTCGGCCGCATCGGGTTGCGCTGCCGGCTCCGGCACGGCTTCCGGCGCCTGGGCCATGCGCACCGCCAGCGGCGTGCCGGGGGGCGGCTCGTCTTCCAGCAGCAGGGGCAGCACGATCACGGCCAGCAGCGTCAGCGCAACCGCGCCAATCAGGCGGCGCCGGGCACGGCGTTTCAGATCATTTTCACTGCTGGGTGGTGGCATGGTCGAGCACGGCGGCAACGGTATAGAACGAACCGAAGACGAGAATTCTATCACCTTCGCGTGCCGCGCTTCGCGCCTCCGCAAGCGCCCTGCGCACATCCGGCTGCACCCGGATCGGGGCGCTGCCCGCGTGCGCCTGCAGGGCGATGGCCAGCGCCGCGGCATCGCGTGCGCGCGGCGAGTCGGGGGTGCAGGTCCACCACGCGTCGATCGCTTCGTGCAAGGCGGCGAACACGCCCGCCGCGTCCTTGTCGGCCAGCATGCCCACCACGGCCAGGGTGCGCCCCGACACCGGCTGCGCGCGCAGGGTGGCGGCCAGCACCCGCGCCGCTTCCGGGTTGTGCGCCACGTCGAGGATCACCTCCGGCGCCTGGGCGATACGCTGGAAGCGCCCAGGAACCCGGGCCGCCATCAGCCCCTGACGTATAGCCGCTTCGTTCACTGGCAGACGGTCGCACACGGCCTCCAGCGCGGCCAGCGCGCCGGCCGCGTTGCGCAGCTGGCAGTCGCCGGCCATGGCAGGCAGGGGCAAGGCTGGCCAATGCCATTGCGGCCCGCGATAGGTCCAAGCCGCGGCATCGCGCTCGGCGAAAAAATCCCGACCCAGGCAGCGCAAGTCGGCGCCGAGTTGCCGGGCATGCTCAAGCAGGGTCGCCGGCGGCGCCGGATCGGCACAGACGGCAGGGCGGCCCGCGCGGAAAATGCCGGCTTTTTCAAAGCCGATCTGCTCGCGGGTGTCGCCCAGATATTCCATATGGTCGAGATCGACGCTGGTGACGATGGCGGCGTCGGCGTCGAACACGTTTACCGCGTCGAGCCGCCCGCCGAGCCCGACCTCGAGGATGGCGACATCGACGCCGGCGTCGACGCATTGCAGCATGGCGCCGAGGGTGCCGAATTCGAAATAGGTCAGCGAGGTCTCGCCGCGCGCCGCGTCGATTTTTTCAAACGCGGCGACCAGTTCGGCGTCGCTGGCCTCCATGCCAGCGATGCGTACGCGCTCGTTGTAGCGCAGCAGGTGGGGCGAGGTGTAGAGGCCGGTGCGGTAGCCGGCAGCGCCGAGGATCGCTTCAAGATAGGCACAGGTGGAGCCCTTGCCATTGGTGCCGCCGACGATGAGGACGGGGAATGTGGGAGCCAGGCCGAGCGCGTCCTTGACCCGGCGCACCCGGTCGAGTCCCAGTTCGATCGTGCTGGGATGCAGCTGTTCCAGCCGCGCCAGCCAGTCGGTCAGCGGAAGGCCCGGGGTTACGCGCACACCCTAGGCCGCCAGTGCAGGCCGGCCCATCATCATCGACAGCGTGGTGGCGAGTTCATCGCGCATCTGGCGGCGGTCAATGATGCGGTCGATGGCGCCCTTGTCCTGCAGGAACTCGGCGCGCTGGAAGCCTTCCGGCAGCGTTTCACGCACCGTCTGCTCGATCACACGCGGGCCGGCAAAGCCGATCAGCGCGTTGGGTTCGGCGATGATGAGGTCGCCCAGCATGGCGAAGCTGGCCGACACGCCGCCCATGGTGGGGTCGGTCAGCACCGAGATGAAAGGCAGGCGATGGCGTGAAAGCTGCGTCAGCGCGGCTGAGGTCTTGGCCATCTGCATCAGGGAGAACAGGCCTTCCTGCATGCGCGCGCCGCCGCTGGCGGAAAAGCATACGAAAGCCGAATTCGACTCGATCGCCGCCTCCACGCCGAGGACAAAGCGCTCGCCCACCACCGAGCCCATCGAACCGCCCATGAACTTGAATTCAAACGCCGCCGCCACCACCGGCACTGCCTTGACGCTGCCGCCGATCACGATCAGGGCATCGGTTTCCGTGGTGCCGGACTGGGCGTCCTTGAGGCGGTCGGGGTATTTCTTGCTGTCCTTGAATTTCAGCGGGTCGAGCGGCGTCACATGGGCGCCGATCTCGTGCTGGCCTTCCGCGTCCAGCAGCATGGCTAGCCGCGCGCGGGCGCCGATGCGGTGATGGTGGCCGCACTTGGGACACACCTCCAGATTGCTTTCGAGATCAGCGCGGTAAAGCACTTCGTTGCAGGCCGGGCACTTCGACCACAGGCCTTCCGGCATCGATTTGCGGGCTTCCACCCGGCGCTTGATTTTCGGGGGCAGAATTTTCTGGAACCAGCTCATGGTTTTCTCCGCTAGCTAAATATTGAGTCAGCCTATTTCGAGGCGGCGTCGACACCGCGGCGCAAGTCCTGCACCAGCGCTTTAACGCGGCTGATCAACTCGCCTTCGGGCGCATTCTCGATTTCGTTCACGATGCGGCTGCCCACCACCACGGCATCCGCTATGCGCGCCACTGCTTCGGCCGTTGCGGCGTCGCGGATACCGAAACCGACGCCGACCGGCAGGCTGCAATGCTTGCGCACCATGGCGAGCTTCTGCGCGACCTCGTCGGTGTCGAGATTGGCGGAGCCGGTCACGCCCTTCAACGAGACGTAATAGATGAATCCGCCTGCGGCGGCGGCGACCTGCTCCACCCGAGACTCGGGCGTGGTCGGCGACAACAGGAAAATCGGGTCGAGTCCGTGCGTCTTGAACACATCCGACACGCCGGCCGATTCCTCGGGCGGAATGTCGACCGTCAGCACGCCATCCACCCCGGCCGCCTTCGCCGCCTTCGCAAAGGTTTCATAGCCCATGTGCTCGACCGGATTGGCATAGCCCATCAACACCACCGGCGTGGTCGTGTTGCTCTTGCGGAATTCCGCCGTCATCGACAGCACGTCTTTCAGCCCGACCTTGTTCGCAAGCGCCCGCTCGGAGGCGCGCTGGATCACCGGACCGTCGGCCATCGGGTCGGAAAACGGCACCCCCAGTTCGATAATATCGGCCCCGGCCTCGACCAGCGCGTGCATCAGCGGCACGGTCAGGCCCTTGCCGGGATCACCCGCGGTGATGAAGGGGATCAGGGCTTTCTTGTTTTGCGCTTTGAGCGCGGTAAAGGTCTGGCCGATGCGGCTCATGATGGGTCTTCAAAAAAATCAGTTTATCGGGATTGGCGCCGGCTTACAGGGTAATCCCCGCCACCTTGGCGACGGTATTGATGTCCTTGTCACCGCGCCCGGACAGGTTGACCAGGATGATCTGATCCTTCTTCAGCGTCGGCGCGAGCTTCTTGGCGTAAGCAACGGCATGGCTGGATTCGAGCGCCGGAATGATGCCTTCGAGGCGGCACAGGTCATGGAAGGCGGCCATCGCCTCGTCGTCGTTGATGGCGACGTATTCGGCGCGGCCGGCGTCCTTGAGCCAGCTGTGCTCGGGGCCGACACCGGGGTAGTCGAGACCGGCGGAGACCGAATGGGTCTCGGTGATCTGGCCGTTCTCGTCCTGCATCAGGTAGCTGCGGAAACCGTGCAGCACGCCTGGGGTGCCGGCCGACAAGGGCGCCGCGTGCTTGCCGGTTTCCACGCCGGAGCCGCCGGCCTCGACGCCGATCAGGCGCACGGCTTCATAAGGGATGTAGGGGTGGAAGATGCCGATGGCGTTGGAACCGCCGCCGACGCAGGCGACGACACAATCAGGTTGGCGGCCGGTCAGCTCGGGCACCTGCACGAGGCATTCGCGGCCGATCACGCACTGGAAATCGCGCACCAGCATGGGATAGGGATGCGGGCCGGCGGCGGTGCCGAGAATGTAGAAAGTCGATTCGACGTTGGTGACCCAGTCGCGCATCGCCTCGTTCAACGCGTCCTTCAGCGTTTTCGAGCCGCTGGATACCGGCACCACGGTGGCGCCGAGCAGCTTCATGCGGAAGACGTTGGGCGCCTGGCGGGCGACGTCTTCGGCGCCCATGTAGACCACGCATTCCATGCCGTAACGCGCGGCGACGGTGGCCGAGGCGACGCCGTGCTGGCCGGCGCCGGTTTCGGCGATCACGCGCTTCTTGCCCATGCGCCGCGCCAGCAACGCCTGGCCGATGGTGTTGTTGATCTTGTGCGCGCCGGTGTGGTTGAGGTCTTCGCGCTTGAGGTAGATCTGCGCGCCGCCGTATTGCTCGGAGAGCCGCTTGGCGTGATACACCGGGCTGGGACGGCCGACATAGTGCTTCAGTTCATATTCGAATTCGGCGATGAAGGCCGGATCCTGGCGCGCCTTTTCGTACTCGATGCGTAACTCGTCCAGCGCCGCCATCAGGGTTTCGGCGACGAAAATGCCGCCGTAGGGACCGAAGTGGCCGCGGGAATCGGGAAGGTCGGAGAGTTTCATGATGCTTCTTTCGCTTTCGCAATGAATTGCGCTACGTGACGGGAATCCTTGATGCCTTTTTCTGCCTCGACGCCGCTGGACACATCCACCGCCCACGGACGAACCTGGCGGACGGCCTCGGCGACATTGGCCGGGGTGAGACCACCGGAAAGCACGATCGGTTTCGGCAGATTGGACGGAATCAGCTTCCAGTCGAAGCTTTCCCCGGTGCCGCCCGGTATCCCGGGCACATAGGCATCGAGCAGCAGGCCGCGTGCGGCATCAAAGTCAGCCGCGCATTTTAGCAAATCCGTGTCGGCGTTGACGCGTATGGCCTTGATGAAAGGCCGCCCGAAGCGCGCGCAATCGGCCGGCGTCTCGTCGCCGTGAAACTGCAGCAGGTCGAGCGGGACGGCCTCCAGCACCGCCTTGACGAACGCCGGCTCGGCATTCACGAACAGCCCCACGCCCTGGACGAAGGGCGGCAGCGCGCGCACCAGCGCAGCGGCGGTCTCGATCGACACGTGGCGCGGGCTTTTTTCATAGAACACGAAACCCAGCGCATCCGCCCCGGCGTTGCAGGCGGCATGCAAGTCCGGCAAGCGGGTGATGCCGCAGATTTTTACGCGAACAGCCATCGATCAGCGCTTTCCGGCAAGTCAAAGTGCGCAGGATACCGGATGTGGGTGAGGTAGAGCCCGGCGGCCTCGAAGGTGGGCGCGGCCTGGGTGCGGTCGCGGCCGGCCAGAATCTCGCCCACCCACGCCGGCGTCTGCGTGCCGGCACCCACCTGGATCAGGCTGCCCATCAGGTTGCGCACCATGTGATGCAGAAAACCGTCGGCACGGAAGTCGCACAACAGGTAGTCGCCGCGGCGCTCGATGTGCGCCAGCCGCAGTTCCTTGACCGGCGATTTGGCCTGGCATTCGGCCGCACGGAAGGCGGAAAAATCATGCTGGCCGATCAGGTGCGCCGCGGCGAGGTTCATCGCCTCGGCGTCGAGCGGACGGTGATGCCAGCCGATCAGTCCGTGGTTGAGTCCGGGACGCACCGGATGATTCAGCAGCACATAGCGATAGCCGCGCTGGGTGGCGGCAAAGCGCGCGTGGAAATCATCGCCCACCTCGCGCGCCCACAACACCGCCACGCCGGCCGGCAGATGACTGTTGACGCCGCGCACCCAGGCGGTGATCGGTCGCGGTGCCGAGGTTTCGAAATGCACCACCTGCAAGGCCGCGTGGACACCAGTATCGGTTCGCCCGGCCGCGGTGATGCGGATTTCTTCGCCGGCAATCGCCGACACCGCGGCCTCCAGCGCATCCTGCACGCCGCAGCCCTGTGGCTGCGACTGCCAGCCGCAAAAGCCAACGCCGCAATATTCCAGACCCAGTACGATTTTCATTTCAACACCGACTCATGCCACCACGAGCACCACCACCACCCAGCCCGCGAGTATGACGGCGCTGTCGCGGCTTTGCCAGCGCTCGGCCGGCAAACGGTAGGTAACGGGAGTCGCGTCACTGGGCAGCGGAGCGCGCAGCGCATCCAGCCAGCGCACGGGCTTCGGCGCATGCTCGACATAGTCGAGCGTCAGCCCCAAGCGCACCGCAAAGGCGCGGCGATCGAATCCCAGCCAGGTCAGCGGCTTTGCCAGCACGTAGAGCCCGTAAATCAGACGCGGGCGGGCGGTGGTGGCCAGCAACAGCGCCAGCCCGGCCAGCATCAGGACCAGGCGCACCACGCGTAGCGCGCCCTGCTGTGCGCCGTCGACGCTGGGGCTGGCCCACCCCAGATCCGGCCACAGCGGCTCACCCGGCAGGACATAAGCATAGGTCAGCAGCAACACCACCAGCAGCCATCGGGTGCGGCGCAGCAGCCGCAGGGCCTGCTGGCGAACCGGCGCAAACAGAAAGGCCGTCGCAGCAGCGACGGCCAGAATGGTCAAGGGAGACAGGGCGGCACGCTCCACCGCCACCGCCCACCCGCACCACAACAGGATGCCGGCGGCGGGGTGCAGCGGCTTAGCCAAGCGAACTCAGCATGCCTTGCGCGTCGGACTTCTGCTTGTCGTTACCTTCGGCCAGCACCTCGTTGAGGATTTCGCGCGCGCCTTCCTTGTCGCCCATTTCCACGTAGGCGCGGGCAAGGTCGAGCTTGGTGCCGACTTCATCCAGTTCGAGGTCGCTGCCACCGGCATCGCCCAGTTCCAAGTCGAGGCCGCTGAAGTCGAATTTGCTGTCCGGCCCACTCCCCTCGTCCAGACCCAGGTCAAGCTTCAACGCATCGTCCGCCGTGGCGGGCAGATCCAGGTCGGGCAATTCGAAGTTGAGATCCAGCGCCTCCACTTCCTTGTTCGCCGGGGTGGGCGCCTCGACGATTTCGGGTGCCGTCTCGAAGCTGGGGAAGCTGCTGGATTCGAAATCCAGCGGTCCGGCCGTCGGCGCGGCTTGCGCTACGGGCTTGGATTCCGGCGCGGGCTCCGGCTCGGCAGGCATCACCTCGGGTTCGACCGAGCCCACGGGCTGATCCGAAACCTTCACTTCGTTGCCAAATGTCACGGCGCCGCCGGCGACTGCATCGGTGGCGGCCACGATCGCGGCCGAAGCCGCACTCGACTGCACGCCGCCATACAGCGGATTGGTCGGGTCGATGCTGCGGCCCATTTCACACGCCTTGTCCCACAGCGGGCTCGTGCCGCTGCCCAGCGCAGCGTAAAGCTCGCCGGCCACCGACTCGAACGCCTGGGTATTGCGGCGCGCGGCATAAATTTCCAGCAGCTTGACGCGGATCTCGTGACGGTCCGGATTCTTGCTGATCGCTTCCTTGAGGATTTCCTCGGCCTGCGCATCGCGGCCATAGGCCATGTACACCTCGGCTTCGGCAATCGGGTCGACATCATGCGTATCGATGGTGCCCAGGCCCGCCTGACTGAAGTCAGTGAGGAAGGAGGTGTCGCCCGTATTGACCGTGCCCCCCGACGAAGCGCCGATCACGGTATTGGGACGCGCATCGGCGCCACTCATGAGGCTGTCATCCAGCGTGGTGTGGCCGGATTTGCGACGGCGGCCACCTGCCATCATCCACCACAGCACGCCGCCCAAACCCAGGGCAGCCAGGCCGCCACCCCAGTAAACGGGATTGGCCAGCAGGGGGTCGTACCAGTTTTCGCTGGGCTCGGGCGCGGCCGGCGGGGCCTCGACGACCGGCGCAACCGGTGCAACCGGCTCAGCAACCGCTGTGGGCGTTTCCGCAACCGGTGCAGGCTCGGCGACGGGCTCGGCGGGCGCCGGGACGGAAGCATCGGCCAAGGCCTGTTCCTTCATCACCACCAGTTTCTGCATATCCTCGACCTGCTTTTCGAGCAGCGCCACGCGCTGACTCGATTCCTTCAGGGCTTTTTCGCGCGCGGTCGCGTCTTCTTCCTGTGCACGCAATTTTTCCTGCAGGGCACGGGTTTCGTCAGCTTTGCCATCAGCAGCCTGCGGCGTGACCTTGGAAAGCTTCAAAACGTCTTTCTGGGCTTCAGGCGCCGGTTTGGCGCGATCTTCCACCTTGGGCGTAATTTTTCCGCTCACGGCTTCGCCGGAGTCGGCTGCGACTTCCGGCGCAATGCTTGCGGCGGCGGCCAGCTTTTGCCGATAGGCGCGCCAGTCGTCTGCCTGCAGCTTGAGTTCGCGGACTGCCTCGGTCTGCGGGATGGCGGCGATCTGCTCGGCCGACGGCACATTGAGTGTTCTGCCGGCTTTGAGGCGGTTCACATTGCCCGCGAACGCCTGGGTGTTTTCACGGTACAAGCCCAGCAGCGTCTGCTCCAGGCTCACGCCTTCGGGACGCACGCGGCTGGCGATGCCGCTCAGCGTATCGCCTTTCTTGACCGCCACGCTGTCGGGGATGGCCTTGGGCGCAGCAGCGGGTGTGCTCGGCGTCGGGGCCGGTGCGGCAACCGGAGCGGCCGGGGCGACCGCGGCCGGCTTGGGCGTCGCTGGCTTGACCGGCGCGGTCTGGGCTGGAGCAACTGCCACCGGCGCCACGGTTTGGGGCGTCGCCACGCCGGGCGGATCGAGCAGCATGGTGTATTCGCGCACCAGCCGGCCCGAGGCCCAGCTCAATTCAACCAGCATGTCGATGAAGGGATCGGTGACCGGACGGATCGAAGTGACTTTCAGCACGGCCCTGCCATCGGGTTTCCTTTCCACGCTGAAGCGCAGGGAAGACAGAACGGGCGCATAGTCGACGCGCGCATCACGAAACGCCTGATCGGAAGCGATGGTGGCCGACAGGCTGTCGAGCTCGGCCTTGTCCGCCGCAAAAAGTTCGATCTCCGCGGCCAGAGGCTGGCCCAGCGCCGAATTGACGGACAAACGGCCCAGGCCTGCAGCGTTCGCCATCAGCGGCAAGGCAATCAGGCCTGCAGCCACCAGTTGGGTCGTGAAGCGCTTCAATTTCATCCCGTATCTCCCTATTCGCCCCGCTTGGCGGGGCTGTTGAATCCTTGACGCCACTATTGACGGCTCGTCAGGCGCAATCTTTAATGCATTAATCGCACCAGCTCAGGATTTTTCTCTTTCGAGCCTTGCCCGGTCAGGCTTCCAGCAGGATCCGCAGCATGCGCCGCAGCGGCTCCGCGGCGCCCCACAGCAGCTGGTCACCCACCGTGAACGCGGTCAGGTACTCGGGGCCCATGTTGAGCTTGCGCATGCGGCCGATCGGCACGGTCAGCGTGCCGGTCACCGCCGCCGGGGTCAGTTCGCGCATGGTGAGTTCGCGATCGTTCGGCACCACTTTCACCCACGGATTGTGGGCAGCGATCAGGCCATCAATGTCGGCCAGCGGCACGTCCTTCGTCAGCTTGATGGTGAGCGCCTGCGAATGGCAGCGCATCGCGCCGACCCGCACGCACAGGCCGTCGATCGGGATCGGCTTGTCGCTGCGGCGCATGATCTTGTTGGCCTCGACCTGCGCTTTCCATTCCTCCTTCGACTGGCCGGATTCCAGCGCCACGTCGATCCAGGGGATCAGGTTGCCGGCCAGCGGCACCGGCCAGGCGTCGACCGGATAGCGGTCGGAGCGGATGAAGTCGGCCACCTTGCGGTCGATTTCAAGGATGGCCGAGGCCGGGTCGTCGATCAGCGACTTCACTTCGGCATGCACCGCACCCATCTGCTGGATCAGTTCGCGCATGTTGCGCGCGCCGGCGCCGGAGGCGGCCTGGTAGGTCATCGGCGACACCCACTCGACCAGCCCGGCGTCGAACAGCCCGCCCATCGCCATCAGCATCAGCGACACCGTGCAGTTGCCGCCGACGTAGGTCTTCACCCCGTTGGCGAGGCCGTCGCGGATCACGTTGCCGTTGACCGGGTCGAGGATGATGATCGCCTCGTCCTTCATCCGCAGCGTCGAGGCGGCGTCGATCCAGTAGCCGGTCCAGCCCGCCGCGCGCAGCTGCGGATAGATTTCTTTCGTGTAGTCGCCACCCTGGCAGGTGATGATGGCGTCGCACAGCTTCAATTCATCGATGCTGTTGGCGTCCTTCAATGGCGGCACGTCACGCCCGATGTCGGGGCCCTTGCCGCCGACGTTCGACGTGGTGAAGAACACTGGATCGATGTGGTCGAAATCGCGTTCTTCCTTCATGCGGCCCATCAGCACGGAACCCACCATGCCGCGCCAGCCGATCAGTCCTACCTTCATCATGTTCGTCTCCAGATAATCCGTTCGCACATTCCCTGCATGGGCTGTGCGTCAAAAATCAAAGCGCCTTCACCACCGCGTCGCCCATCTCGCTGCACGACACCTTCTGCGTGCCCTCGGTCCAGATGTCGCCGGTGCGCAGGCCCTGTGCGATCACCTTTTTCACTGCGCCTTCGATACGGTCGGCGGTCGCCAGGTCGGCGAAGGTGTAGCGGTACATCATCGCCACCGACAGGATGGTCGCCAGCGGATTCGCCAGATTCCTGCCCGCGATGTCAGGTGCAGAACCGTGGATCGGCTCGTACATGCCCTTGTTGTGCTCGTCGAGCGAGGCTGAAGGCAGCATGCCGATCGAGCCCGACAGCATCGACGCGGCGTCCGAAAGAATATCGCCGAAGATGTTGCCGGTGACGAGGGTGTCGAACTGCTTGGGCGCGCGGATCAGCTGCATCGCCGCATTGTCGACGTACATGTGGGACAGCGCGACCTCGGGGTAGTCCTTCGACACCTCGATCATGACTTCCTTCCACAACTCGGAGCATTCGAGCACGTTGGCCTTCTCCACCGAGCACAGCTTCTTGCCGCGCTTCATCGCAATGCCGAAGGCGACGTGCGCCACACGGCGCACCTCGGATTCGGAATACAGCATGGTGTTGAAGCCGACGCGCTCGCCATTGCGAATTTCGATGCCGCGTGGCTGGCCGAAATAGACGTCGCCGGTGAGCTCACGCACGATCATCAGATCGAGCCCCGACACCACCTCGGGCTTCAGCGAAGAGGCGCCGGCCAGCTCCGGATACAGCAGCGCCGGGCGCAGGTTGGCGAACAGATTCAGTTCCTTGCGGATGCGCAACAGGCCCCGCTCGGGCCGCAACGGACGGTCGAGCGTGTCGTACTGCGGGCCGCCGACAGCGCCGAGCAGCACCGCGTCGGCTTCGCGCGCCAGTTTCAGCGTCGCGTCCGGCAGCGGGTCGCCCGCCGCGTCGTAGCCCGCACCGCCGATGGGCGCGGTCTCCATTTCGATCTTGGCGCCGTCGGCGCGCAAAACTTCCAGAACCTTGACCGCTTGCGCGACGATTTCCGGACCGATGCCGTCACCCGGCAAAACTGCAATTTTCATGTTCTAAAAAACCTTTTGGCCGCGTACCCCTGACGGGCATTCGCGAAAATAATCATTCAAGCAAACAACCAGGGGGCTTCCTGCTTGCGCCGTTCTTCATATGCCTTGATCTTGTCGGCCTGCAACAAGGTCAAACCTATGTCATCCAGACCGTTCAGCAACCGGTGCTTGCGACCACCGTCGACTTCAAAGGCCAGCACCTCGCCGCCTGGCGTGGTCACGGTCTGCTGGTCGAGATCGACCTTGAGCCGATAGCCCTCGCTGGCCTCGCATTCGCGGAACAGACGGTCGACCACCGCAGCATCGAGCACGATCGGCAGGATGCCGTTCTTGAAGCAGTTGTTGTAGAAGATGTCGGCGTAGGACGGCGCGATGATGGAACGGATGCCGTAGTCTTCCAGCGCCCACGGGGCATGCTCGCGGCTCGATCCGCAGCCGAAGTTGTCGCGCGCGAGCAGCACGCTCGCTCCCGCGTAGCGCGGGAAATTCAGCACGAATTCCGGATTCGGCTGGCGCGTGGCGGGGTCCATGCCCGGCTCGCCATGGTCGAGGTAGCGCCATTCGTCGAACAGGTTGGGACCGAAGCCGGCGCGCTTGATCGACTTCAGGAACTGCTTGGGAATGATCGCATCGGTATCGACGTTGGCCCGATCCAGGGGCACAACCAATCCATCCAACACTGTGAACTTGCGCATCACTTGCTCGCTTCCTCCAATTTTTCGCCGCCTTGCTGCATTTTCTCGCCGACCCATTGGCCAGCCTTCTTGACGCCGCGTTCGGTTGCTTCCACGCCTTTCTTGATGCCACGCTCTGTGGCTTCCGCACCCTTTTTGACGCCGCGCTCGGTGGCCTCCGCGCCTTTCTTGATGGCTTCGCCCGTCTTTTCGACGACGCCCTTCTCTTCAGCCCACGCGCCTTGCGCCATCGCCAACAACAGCAACAACCCGAAAATTCGTTTCATCATTCACGCCTTACGCACATCGACGAAATGTCCGGCGCACGCCGCAGCAGCGGCCATCGCCGGGCTCACCAGATGGGTCCTGCCGCCCTGCCCCTGCCGCCCCTCGAAGTTGCGGTTGGAGGTCGAGGCGCAGCGCTCGCCCGGCTCCAGCCGGTCGGCGTTCATCGCCAGGCACATCGAGCAGCCGGGTTCGCGCCATTCGAAGCCGGCTTCGATAAATATCCTGTCCAGGCCTTCGGCCTCGGCCTGCTGCTTCACCAGGCCGGAACCCGGCACCACCATCGCCAGCTTGACGTTGGCGGCGACCTTACGGCCCTTCGCCACGGCGGCGGCTTCGCGCAGATCCTCGATCCGCGAGTTGGTGCACGAGCCGATGAACACCTTGTCCACCGCAATCTCGGCAACCGGCGTTCCGGCCTGCAAACCCATGTATTCCAGCGCGCGCGTCCAGTCGTGCCGCTTGACCTCGCTCGGCGCATCGGCCGGATTCGGCACGCGGCCGCCGACGGTCGTCACCATTTCGGGCGAGGTGCCCCAAGTCACCTGGGGTTCGATTGTGGCTGCATCGAGTTCGACCACGCGGTCGAAGCTGGCATCGGCATCCGAATGCAGCGTGTTCCACCACGCCACCGCTTGGTCCCAGGCTGCGCCCTTGGGCGAATAGGGACGGCCCTTGACGTAGTCGATCGTAGTCGCATCCACCGCGATCATGCCGGCGCGGGCGCCCGCCTCGATCGCCATGTTGCACAGCGTCATGCGGCCTTCCATCGACAGCGCGCGGATCGCCGAGCCGCCGAACTCCAGCGCATAGCCGGTGCCGCCGGCGGTGCCGATCTCGCCGATGATGGCGAGCGCAATGTCCTTCGCCGTCACGCCTTTTCCAAGCTGGCCTTCGACTTTCACCAGCATCGTCTTCGACGGCTTCTGCCACAGGCATTGCGTGGCCAGCACGTGCTCGACCTCGGAAGTGCCTATGCCGAACGCCAGTGCGCCGAACGCGCCGTGCGTCGAGGTGTGTGAGTCGCCGCACACCACGGTCATGCCGGGCAGGGTCAGCCCCTCTTCGGGGCCGATGACGTGGACGATGCCCTGGCGGATGTCGTCCATCTTGAATTCGGTGATGCCGAACTCGGCGCAGTTGGCGTCGAGCGTTTCCACCTGCAGGCGCGAGATCGGGTCGGCGATGCCGTGGCTGCGGTCGGTGGTCGGCACGTTGTGGTCGGGCACGGCGATGGCGGCGTCAACCCGGCGCGGCGTGCGGTGGGCGAGCTTCAATCCCTCAAAGGCCTGCGGGCTGGTGACTTCATGCACCAGATGGCGGTCGATATAGAGCAGCGTGGTGCCGTCGGCTTCGACGTGGACCACGTGGGCGTCCCATAACTTCTGGAATAGGGTCAGTCCTGACATGCGGAATAAGGCGTCACAGCGCGTAAAACGCTGATTATTTCATAGCTTGGCGGGTGCAGGCACGGATTTTGTATTCCCCCACAGGGCGTAGACGACCCAGGCCAGCGCCGCGCTCACCGCCGCCAGGGTAAAGGTCCACGCCGATCCCAGCGTGTCCCAGGTCAGCCCACTCGCCAACCCGCCGATGGTGCCGCCGACACCATACGAGAGGCTGGTGTAGAGCGCCTGCCCGCGCGCCTGGTGGCGGCCGCGAAAATGCTGGTGGATCAGCGCCACCGCCGCCGCGTGATAGGTGCCGAACGTGAAGGCATGCAGGGTCTGCGCGCCCCATACCACCCAGGCCGATTCCACCCCCCAGGCGATCAGCAGGAAGCGCAGCACCGCCAGCGCGAAACTCGCCAGAATCAGCTTGCGCGGCGTCACCCGCGCGAAAATGCGCGGAACGATCAGGAAAATCCCGATCTCGCACAGCACGCCGAGCGCCCACAGCCAGCCGACGGTGGACTTGTCGTAGCCGTGGTCGACCAGGTAGATTGAATAAAAGGTGTAGTACGGTCCGTGCGTCACCGCCATCAACAGGCAGGCGGCCAGCAGCGAGGCGACTTCGGGCCGCTTCAGCACGTCCCAGACCGGGATGTGGTCGCTGGCGTGGGGCAGGATCTCGGACTCGGGAATCACCCGCGCGAACGCGACGATGCCCAGCATCACCGCCATCACCGCCCACGGCAGCCAGGCGATGGAAACGAAATCGAAGGCATAGCCCAGCCCCACCACCACCAGGATGAAGCCGATCGACCCCCACAGGCGGATGCGGCCATAGGTGTCGGTGCGCTCGCCCAAATGCGACAGCGTCATCGCCTCGACCAGCGGCAGCGACGCGCTCCAGAAGAAGCTCAGCGCGGCCATTACCGCGAACATCCACCAGAAGCTGCTGCCGAAGAACACCCCGGCGAACGCGATCACGCTGCCCAGCGCCGCAATCTGCACGATCGCGGTGCGGCGCCCGGTGCGGTCGGCGATATGGCCCCAGATGTTGGGCGCGAAGATCCGCATCACCTGCAGCAGCGACATCAGCACGCCGATCTGGAACGCGTTGAACGCCAGCGACTGCAGGTACAGCCCCCAGAACGGCGACATCGCACCGACGAAGGCGAAGTAGAAGAAATAGAAACCGGACAGGCGCCAGTAGGGGACAGCTTTCATGCGACCGGATTATCCCTGAGCGCGGCGCCGATTCGGCATGCGCGCCGCAATCATTCTGCGACGGTTTTCAGCCCGTGCCGGATGGCGCATCCCGCGAGGGGATGCGCGCGATCCCGATCATCAGCAGAAGGCCGCCGCCCCCCATGGCCAGCTTCGCCGGCCAGCCGGGAACGAAAAACCCGATGGAGATGGCGAAGCTCAGCGCGATCATCCATAGCGCGTTGCGCTTGGCGCGATACGGCATGCTGCGATGTTCGCGCCATTCGCGAATCAGCGGTCCGAAGTGCGGGTGATTCAGCAGCCAGTTGAAGATGCGGCGTGACGAACGGGCAAAGCAGGCAGCGGCCAGCAACAAAAAAGGGGTGGTCGGCAGCACCGGCAAAAACACGCCCAGCAAACCCAACAGCACGAACAAGGTACCGAGGCCGGCAAAAACCAGCCTTACCGGAATGGGATGCCTGTGATGGCCGCCGTCGTCCCGCTCCATCTTCACGCCCCCTTCTTCAAAACATTGGCCGCGATTTCACCCTGTTCCGATGCCGGGCGCAATTACCCTTGCGTCATGGCTGCGCGATGTACGCAGGGAAACCGCTACTTCAGAACGAAGGTCAGCTTCATTCTCACGGTGTACTCGGCGATCTTGCCCTTGCTCACCTTCACGCACTGGTCCATCACCCATGCCCCGGTAATGTTGTCCAGCGACTCGGCCGCCTTGGCGATGCCCTGCTTCAGCGCGTCGTCAAAGCTCTTTTTGGAACTCGCCGTGACTTCGATGGTTTTTGCGATGCTCATGATGTCTCCCTCTTGAATGAACAGGATGCCTGGATTCAGCCTATCAACTCGCGGCAGAAATCCAAGGGGAAATCACCTTGCCATCCCTATTTCATTGCAGAACGCAGCTTGAGCGTATCGCCCGCCACGGCAAACACACCGTTGCCGCGGTGATGCAGCGTCTGCGGTTGTTTGACGCTGGTGTCGACCCACGCCCGGACCACCTCCAGGATGAAAAAGTTGTAGCGGTTCACCAGCCGCGTATCGGCCACCCGGCATTCCAGGCTGGCGTAGCACTCGGCAATCAGCGGCGCCTGCACCTCGGCGGCCTCGACCGGCGTGAGGCCGAATTTTGCGAACTTGTCGACCTTGAGTCCCGAGCAGTTGCCCACCCCCACCACCTGCTTCGCCAGCGCCAGGGTCGGGATGTTGAGCACGCATTCCCGCGTCGTCTTCAGGGCGTCGAACGAGGCATTGCGGCCGCTGATCACGCAGCCGATCAGCGGCGGTTCGAATTCCATCATGGTGTGCCACGACATCGTCATGATGTTGGCGCGGCCCTTGCGGGCAGTCGTCACCAACACCACCGGCCCTGGCTCCAGCAGGCCGTACACCTTGGACAAGGGATAGGATCGTTTTGCCATGGCGATATCTCCAGACGGGGCTCGAACGCTTTCAGCTTAGTCCGTCCGCAGCGCTTGTCACCGACTGTCACCGACTGCAACCGCCTCGACACACCGCGGCCACATGCCCTCCCTACCATGCTCTCACCGCATGCACTGATCCGCATGTCGGACATCCCAATCTGCATAGGAGTAACTCATGAAGCACACTGCACATGCCCTGGTTTTCGGTTCGCTTGCCGCGCTCATCTCGCTTTCCGCACTAGCCGACCACAACAGTCCCAACGGTTCCGGCTGGGCCAACATGCCGAATGACGTGCACAACACCCGCATCGAGGACGGACTCAGCGGGACCGAGTTTGCCGACTTTGTGCGTCAAGGAGCCGGTGCCGCCACGGTGAACCGCTACCTGGACAGCACCCCCTCCGTGTCGGGTTCCGGTAGCTCCACCACACGCGGCGGCGGCCGCCGTTAGCCGCCGGGACGTTTTGCCCCGCCGACGAAATCCAGCCGTGGCCCGTTCGGGTCGCGGCTTTTTTCATGGGTCGAACCCCGTTGCCGGTATCCACTTTTCGACAGCCACAGGGGTGCATTTTCGGCCAACACACCTTGAATCCGGAGTAGGCGTGGCCTACTTTTATAGATATCTGGAAACCTCAAGGAGAGTGGCCATGCTGCACGTTTCAACCGACATCAACCAACTCATCAATCCCCCGGCCAGCGACCCGGATTTCCCCCATGCCCCATTTGACTGGTCGCGCGAAGAAACCCTCAAGATCGCACGTGCCGAGGGGCTTGAGCTTACGGAAGACCACTGGGAAACCCTGCGTGCCTTGCAGCGTTATTACGCCCACCACGCGGACGAAGCCGTCATCAACCTGCGCAGCCTGCATGACGCGCTGGACGAGCACTTCCATGTGAAAGGTGGCATCAAGTATCTGTACACCCTGTTCCCGGGCGGTCCTATTGCGCAGAGTTGCCGCCTGGCTGGATTGAAGGCCCCGCCGACCGCTTCCGATCCGGGTTTCGGCAGCGTCGCCTGACGACTGGAGGGCGGGCTCGCCTCTGCGGCCCCACCCTTCAGCCCTTGCGTTTGATCGGGCTAACCCGTCCTATCGCACTCAAAGTGGGGCAGCCGCGTGCACGCGCCGCCGCGAGTTTACTGCCGCACGCCTTCATTCATCCGCGTTTACCTCCCGCATCCAGCCGGTCTTATCGTCACGTGCCCGGGGCATGCTGCGCTTGATCAAAGCCACAAAACCCCACATACTCAGCGCCACTTCGGTCATGTCAGGTTCCACGGACCGCCGCCCATTTTGAACGCCTGGTAATTGAATCCTCTTTGGCTTCCCTGACTACCCCTTCCCCGATCGACCTCCAAGCGCTGCGGCTCGACGATGCGCTTGCCCTGCTCAAGCACGATGGCAAGTCCAGCGCGCAGCAGGCCGGCGAATCGACGGCCGACTATATGCAGCGCGTGATCGACGGCCTGTGCGAGCTTTCGCTCAAGGATCCCCTTACGGGTCTGGGCAACCGCCGTCACTTCCACTCCGTGCTCGAACGCGCGATTGAAACCGTCGCCCGTTCCGGCGATTCGATGCTGCTGCTGATGCTGGACATCGATCATTTCAAAACCATCAACGACACCCATGGCCATCTTGCCGGCGACCAGGTCCTGCAGGCCGTTGCCGCGTGTCTGGAACGCTGTGTGCGCCCCATGGATACGGTTGCCCGCTATGGCGGCGAGGAATTTGCCGTGATCCTGCCCAGTTGCCGGCCCCTGTTCGGCCGCGCGGTGGCCGAGCGGATCCGCCAAACCGTTGCGGGACTCTCCATTCCCGTGGCCCCGATGCTCAACATCCAGGCAACGATCAGCATCGGCGGCGCCTACGCGCCTGAGTGGGTGCGCTCCACGGCCGACTTGTGGATTGAACGCGCCGACCTGCAGCTGTATCGCGCCAAGTCGGAAGGTCGCAACCAGGTCCGGCTGGAACAGCCCCAGGAACTGTCCGTCAGCGCCGAAGAGAAAGGCCTGTTGTTCGGCACCCTCGACATGGATGAAACAACGACGGCTGACGCCGGTGCGGACGAGCCTCCGCTCGGTGCCGCAGGCGCGCCCACGAACCGGATGAACGCATGAACGATGTAGTGTCTCCCCCCGCCGAAAGCCAGGATCTGGCCAAGGTTCCCCTGAAGCCGCTGGGCAAGGTGCTCGCCGTCACCAGCGGCAAGGGCGGCGTCGGCAAGACCTTCGTCTCTGCCAACCTCGCCGCTGCGCTGGTCAAGCGCGGCTACAAGGTGCTGGTGCTGGATGCCGACCTCGGCCTTGCCAACCTCGATGTAGTGCTTAACCTCTACCCCAAGATCACCCTGCACGATGTGTTCACCGGCAAGGCCAAGCTGGAAGAGGCCATCCTCCCGGCACCGGGTGGATTTTCCGTGCTGCTGGCGGGCTCCGGCATGGTCGAGTATTCGCGCCTGACGCCCGAAGTGCGCAATGAGTTCGTGCGCATCATCAGCAGCCTGGTGCCGAATTACGATGTCGTACTGCTGGATACGGGCGCGGGAATTTCGGATGTCGTGCTGTTCGCAGTTTCGCTGGCCTCCGAGGTATTGATGGTGGCCACGCCGGAGCCCACCTCCCTGACCGATGCCTACGCCACCATCAAGGTACTGGTCGGCCAGCAGCAGCGGCAAACCGTCCGGGTCATCATCAACCAGGCCACTCGCCCCGGCAGCGGCCAGGCCATCACCCACCAACTGCAGCAGGTGCTCGACCGCTTCGTGGTCACCGACCCCGCCCACCCGATCCGGCTGGTCCACCTGGGCGATATCCCCATCGATCCCGAAGTGCGCCAAATGGTGATGCGCCGGCAATTGCTCATGCAGACCACGCCCGGCTGCCCCGCTGGCCAGGCCATCTCGCAGATCGCCGGCAAGCTGGAACACAACGTCATTCCCAAGCCCGCATAAGCTGAAGGCGGCCTGTAGACGGTGCGAAGCTACGCTTCTGGCGCGTCTGCAGGTGACGGCTTGAGCAGCGACATCACCTTGTCCGGCGGCATCCTCAGCAATGCGCCGATCTCACGGTAATCATCAGGCAGGGCCGCGTTATCCCAGCCCTGGGCAGAATGCCGCGCCAGATTGACCGCCAGCCGCACATTGCGCACCCGGGATGTTTTGGCCTGCGCCGGATCCGTCATGCTGAGCAGCAGCTCGGGCAGTTTCCACTCGATCGCCAAGCGGTGCTGCAAATCCACGAGGGTGAATCCCAGCACCTGCCGCTGCACCTCCACACTGCGCAAGGCGGGATCAGCCGCCTGCAAACGTGATATTTCCAGCATTTTTTGCGGATTGAAGCACCACATCAACATTTCGGCGACATAGGTCAGCAAGGCGGAGACTAACACTTCTTCCGCGTGCAGGTCGTGCAGGCGCAATGCCCAGTCGTAGGCGTAATGAGCAGCCCGTTGGGCCCGGCGTACGGTTTGCAGCAGCTGCACCAGCGCAGCCCGGTAATCGCTCAACGCATCCTCGGCAACCGGCGTGGCGGGCACCTCGCGGAAAAACGTTTCCAGGCCCAGCATCAGCAAGGTCTGCTTGACATCCACCAACTCATATTTCTGGTAGCGATGCTTGTGCGTCTGCATGTAATGCAGCAATTTGACTGTCATCAGCGGATCATCGCCGACCACGTCGGAAACGCTGCGCGCGTTCAGCTGCGCCTCGTCTGCGCGCATGCGCTCCAGCTCCCGCGCTGTATAGCGCAGAACGGGAATGTCCGCCTGCCCAAAAAAGGCAAGCCAGGCTTCCAGGCTGTTCGGCTGCTGCGACATCACCCCTCCAGGACGGTCCGGCATCACGCATTATGGAACAAATGCAAAACCCGGGCCCTACATCTGGAGAATCGGTGCACGGGCCGGCAACTTGAGCCCGCCAGCCCCCGCGGGCAGCTAGCGCATGTAGGCGAAGCCCTCTTCCTGCTGCAGCCGGACGATTTCCGCGTCTGCCATCGGCACCATCTTGACGAAGCCATGGATGTCCTCGGGCTTTAAGCCCTGCATCCGCGCTGCAGCCCGGCACATCCGGTACTCGACCACCCCGCCGACCGAGAGGCTTTGCGCCCGCTGCATCAAGTCCTTGTTTTTAGGGTAATTCTTGATCGCGAAATAGGGGATGGATCCCCCGTGCAGCACCACCACGATGCGGTTGTCGATCGGGTCGCCCCCGTTCAGGATGCTGAGAAAGCTTGCCCGATCCAGGATGCTCGACAAACCCGCCACCGTGCCGGCGGTCGTGTCGAATACGACTTTTTGCTTGCTGTAGGCTTGCTCGATTTCAGGCGCACCGCCCCAGGGTGCGTTGCCATTCGCACCGGCATGACCGGCCAACGTCAGCGCAAGCACCGGTAACCAAAATTTCCACTTCATTTGCCCGCTCCAATCCAGGTTCGCAAGGGTGAATCACTGTTGAAGGCAATCTGAGCGGAGGGGACGCAGCCCCACCGCCCCGACACATCTTATTTTTTGAGTTGCGGCTGATCCAGATAGCGGACGTCCTTCACCGGCAGCGGTAACGGGTTGGTGTATTGGTAGCCCTTACTCTGCCAGTAAGCCAATTCGGGGAAACCCGCCGGCACCACGGTGACAAAGCCATGCATATCCTCGGTGGCGAATCCGGCCGCCTTCATGGCATTGAAGCACATCTTAAATTCGACCCCCTCCTTTGCCAGTTCGGCCATCTTGTCCATGGCACTCTGGTATTTGAGGTAATTCTCCTTGGCAAAGGCACGCAGCTCGGGCCCGTGGGTCACCACCACCACCTTGCCGCCGGTCACCCGCTTGGTGTTGCGGACAAAGTTGTACAGCGTGTTCAACTGCTGCGGATCCTCATAGTTGACGTCAAAAACCGTATCGGTCACCGGCATCTTGTACATGTCGGCCTTGGCCGTGCCATAGGGCGAAAACTCGGTCGCCAGTGCTTGATGCATCGGGATCATGGAAAATGCGGTTGCAAGTGCGAACCCCGCCAGTTTGATTTTCATGGTGTTGTCTCCTAGTTGTGATGGTGCGCAATCAAGCCTGACCGTCCGCGCACCCAAGCCGGTCTTCGTTATAGCCGTCTGCGGCAAGGGATTGATGCAGCCGGCAACACGCCAAGGCGGGCAATCCGGATTTCAGATCGCACGCAGCCAGTCGTTCAGGAATTTTGCTTCGATCAGAATTGTGTCCGGATCGCCCATCGCGTTGGCAATCAGGCTGATCCCCTGCAGCGCAGCCACCAGGTGCAGCGCATGCGCGGATGCCTGCTGCCGGGTTTTCCCCAGCAACCGGAACTGTTTTTCCGACCAGGCGAGCAGCTTTTTGAATGGCGCCGCGGCTTCCGCACTCAAGGGTCCGCGGCCTTTGGCCAGTTCGTAGCACAGGCTGCCGATCGGGCATCCGTAACGGGCATCGACGTCACGGGTATCGACCCATACCTCCACCAGCGCTTGCAGGCGCTTTCGCGGATCGGCCAGGGCATCGGTCTTTTCAAACACCTCATCGATATCACTCTGGCGACGCGCCACGATCGCCCGCGCCACATCGTCCTTGGTCTTGAAGTAGTAATACACACTCCCCAATGCCACCTCGGCACTCGCCGCAATATCGGCCAGCGTGGTATGAGCAAAGCCCCGGTGATGGATTAATTCGGCTGCGGCATCAGTCAAGCGCGTTCTCTTGTCCGGCATGCTCCTCATGCTTGGCTCCATTTACTAGTTAGTTAACTCACTATATTTCATTCAAGCGTTTTGGAACAGCGTGATTAAAAATCTTGCGTGCAGGTAACGAGAACTTATTCAGCGTGGGAGCATGATGGAGCGGCTTAGAACCCGCCGAGGTAGGCGTAGCCGTCGTTCTGCAACTTGATGAGGCGCGTATAGCCATCGTGCACGATAGTCACCCCAGGCAACACGTCGGCAGGCGTCCAGCCCCGGGCCCGCATCACGCTGTGGCAGATTTCCACGCTCACCCCCAGGCTCAGTAGGTCCTGCGTGATCTTGGCGTTGTAGTTGACCGCGAAGGGATCGTCGATAGCCTTGCGATAGGTTTCGTCGGCCAGCAGAAAACGAGCGGCATCGCCGTGCAGCACCAGATGGATATCGAGTTGCTCAGGCTTCACGCCCTGCTTGCCGTAAGCCTCGATCAGGCCGCGCGCGTAATACAAGCCCTTGCTGATTCCCGCGGCGATCTGATTGGAATGGATGTCGTACACCACCTTGGGGTGTGCTCCCGGATCGACCTTCAGCATTGGTCTTTCCACCGGGTGGGGCGACGCTTCGTTCGCCTGCGCAAGGCTGGCCAGGCCCAGAACGCAGCCGATGAAAAAAAGGACCTGGGATAGACGCATCAGTGACCTCCGGAACGGATTGAACATCGGGATTCAGTTGCCCGTCGCCATCAGGCGCGTGCCCCGAACCATTTTCATCCTGCCATAAAAAAACGTGGGCGGTATCCCGCCCACGTTTGACCGACTAGCGCCCAGTCACTCAGGAATGATGATGACGATGGCCGTGGCCCTTATGATGACGGCCCATCCTGGCCTCGGCATCAAACACCGCCTGCTGCTCCGGCGTCAGCTGCGCGTAGAAAGCCTTGACCGCCTCGCTACGTTCCGCCATTCGGGCACGGCGCGCATCCGACATGGCCATCATCATGTCCAGACGCTGCGGCGTATTCAGCTTTTCAAACTCGCCGCGCATGGCCTGCCTGTCGCCACCGATGCGTGCACCGGGCTGGCCGGCGCCGGCAAATTGGCTCCAGGCGGCTTCCTGCTCGGCGTTGAGAGCGAGCTTCTGCTTCAGCTCGGACATGCGTGCGGCACGCTTGGCTTCCCATGTGCCATCGGCCTTCTGTGCATGGCGGGCTTCGCAGCGTTCCTTGCCTGCGGGCGCACCGGCTGTCGTCGCGAACGCGGACGCCGCCAGAATGCCGCTGCCGGCGATCAGACCCACCATCAGGGCACGTTGGGTAAATGAGGCTTGGGTCAATTTCATTGCGATCTCCTTTGAGACGTTGTCAAAATAGCCAGCCCGGGAGGGACGCGGCATGAACATATTCTGGAGCCGCGTTGTAACGACGGGATGTCCGGGAAACCCGGAAATGTAACGGAATGTATCCCGCCCAAGCGCTCAGTCGCAGTTGCCGCCCGACGCCGACGGCACGCAAAACGGCAACATCATCATGGGCATGGTCTCGCCCGGAGGATTAAACTGCGCGGCCTTGATGCCTCGACGCGCTTCCCACGGCTTCAGCGTCGGGAAAACCCCGTAGGCCCCCATCCATTCGGTCACGCGCGGCCAGCCGTCGAGCCGAAAATGCGCACGCACCGTCCAGAAATAGCGGCCGCACGGCTGCAGCCGCTGCTCGACCCGATGCGAAGATTCGAGCAGATCCGTTCGCCGGTAGATCACCGCCCCGGGTTCGTAAACCTGTTTGGCATAGCGGGCTTCATGGATCACCAGTTCATAGCGCACCGCGCTGAGGCGGCCGGCCTGTCCGCCAAGCCCGGCGACATCCAGCGGGCGCGGAAAGGCTTCCCATTTAAAAGTCGGCCGGATGTCCTCCACGGGCACAAACTTCAGTCCGAGCCAGGCGGGTCTGTAGCGGTCCAGGAAGGCGCCGCGCAAATCGAAGGTCCGCTCGGGCAGTGGATACTCGGGCCGTAGGACAAATTCGGGCACCAGCGCCCGGACCTCGGACACGGCGGTCTCCGGCGCCGGCGGGTAGTAAAGCAGGAACATTTCGTGCACGGCCGTTCCGGCGGTTTGTCGGATCGCGACATTCAGTTCGCTTGCGAACAGCTGGGCGTTGTGGCTCAGCCAGTCGGTCGCGCTATGGGCTTCGCTTTCTTGCAGGTGGACCAGTTCGTCCAGCACCGCGCGGCTCGCCGGTGCCAGCAGCCGTACCCGCGTCGTCAATGCCAGCCGGTAGGCCAACTTCTTGACCTCTGGCCGCACCGCTTTCCTGAACTGGAATTCGAGCACGCTGACTTCCAGGATCGCATCCTGACGCTGCAGACGCACGCTGGCGTACTGCGGCAGGACGTCCGGCGAGACCGGCCCCAGCTCCCATTCCTCGGCCACGCTCCGCGCCACACCCTCCGTCTGCAGGGCCTGTACCAACGCAGCCTGCATGCTGCGCTGCAGATCGAGCTGCTCGATGCCGTCCTGCATCGCACGCTGTCCGCTCGCGATGGTTTCGGGCGTCGCGGCCTCGGGTGCATCCTTCGCTGCCCCCACCACCGCGCCGACCCCCATGAAGACCGGCAGCAACAACAGAGCCGCCGCGAGGCAGTAGCCATCGGTGCACCCCGCCATTCCCTGCATCAGCGCCCCGGCACCCTGCGCCGCCCCGCTGCCTGCCCCGGCCCCCGCCACTTCCGCCTTGCTGCGCAGCAGCAGATCGAGTTTTGCCTCCGGCGGGAATTGCGCCGCCGTCACCACGATGTCGCGCGGCATCGTGCGGTCACCGCCTGCCGGCGCGGTGTACGGCTGAATCGCCTGGCTGGCGCAGCCATGCAGAAACATGGCCAGGGTCAAGCCCACGGCAAGACTGCGCAGCCGGCTCATCGCGCCCCCTCGGTCGATTCGCTATCGCCAGCCGAGCCCGGCAACGCCTGCGCCATCAAGCCCGCCAGCGCCAGACCCGGATCGCCGGGGGCCCGCGCACCGTCGCTGTACAGGTTCACCGCCACGAGGGGACCGTCGTCGAGGGCGCGCGCAACGATGTCGTCGGGGGTGATGACTGCACGCCCCAGCTGCCTTCGCGTCGGCCAGTCGACATGGCCGTAGGCGTGATACAGCAGTTCGGCGCAACCGAGCCGGTCGCGCGTCTCCACATCGAAGTTGAAATCGTAGCGCTTGCCGAGCTGGCGCAGCGCCTGCAGGATGGCCTCGGCGCGTTCGGCCGGCGCCATGCGTGCAGGGCGCAGCACGGCGATGTCGTCCACATTGAGAAACTGGCCCAGCGTATTCAGCTCCACCCCGGAACGCAGGGCCTCGGCCACCTGCCTGCCCGAACGGATCGTGTCCTGGTGCGGCTGCATCACCGGGTCGTTCCAGATGCCCAGCGTGCGCAGCTCGGCTTCCGAACCCACCCACAATGCGGCATGGCCCCAGCGTCCGGGGATGAAGGAATTGGTCAGGCGAAAAGGCGTGCGCTCGACCAGGATATCGCCCGCCTGCAACGCACCTGCCAGGTCGGCCACCACGTCCGCGCGGTCGTGCAGCTTGCCGCGCCGGCTCTCCACCAGCCCCACCGTGTTGCCGAACAGCATGCTCGCCATGTTCACGCCCTCATCCTTCAGGCGCAGCAGCGACTCGACTGTAAAGGGAACGTAGAACCCGATCTTGTTCCCCAGGTAGGCCAGCGGCGAAAAGCGCCGGGTCATGCTGTAGGACGGGCTTTGGGTAATCAGCTGATCGAGAAACAGCAGATGCCGGTCGTCCGCCAGCCGGTCGCGCACCCCGCCGATTTCCCGCTCGTACCAGGCAATGCCCCTGCGCACCCGATTGCGGGTTTCCTCCGAGGCAAACGACAGCGAAACCCGGTTCAGTTCGCCGTAGTCGATGCCGTAGCCCACATCCTTGTTGTTGAGCAACTGGCGCAGCCGCGGCTCCTCCTGGTAGAGGGAGAGCGCGAGCAGATAGTTGTCGTAGAGCACCAGCGCGGCGGACAGGGAAATCATGATGCCCTTGAGGCGCTCCGCCGGCGCCGTCTGCGCCGCTGGCCCGTCCGTGTCGAGCCAGCACTCGTGCGCTTCGGCCATGCGATAGAGCTGCTTGCGCAGCAGCAGATGCTCGGACAGGCCCGCGTTCAAGGCGGTCAGGTCGCGACCCGCTATCGGCACCCGGCTGTCCAGCGCGGACTTGATGCGCTCGACCAGGCGCAGCGTCTCGGCGCGGTAGACCAGCGATGCCTCGATCAGCCCCTGGTAGGCGGCCACCTCGGCATCCAGTGCCGCCATCCGCTCAGCGTGTGTCGGCTGTGCATGGGCCGTGGCCGTATGCTCGTGGCAAAAGCGCCGCGCCTCGATCTGTTCCAGGCTGCCTGGCAACTGCGTCACAACCGCCCGGGTCGTCGTTTCGGCCACCGGCTGCACCACGCTGCAGCCGGCCAGCACTGCCAGGGCAAGCCCTGCAACGACGCGCCGGGCCGGATCGAGCGGACCGTTCATGCTGTGCGGGCAAGCGAACGATCGCCGGCTGCCTGATCGCCCATCGGAAAAGGTTTACTTGAGGTTGCGGGACGAATACAGCAGCACATCGCCCGCCACAAAGCTCACGCTGACGGAGCGCTGCTCGTCCCCCCAGCGGCAGTTGCGCATGCCCATCACATCGTCGCACTGGGCGGGCGGCCCGATCAGCTGGGTCACTTCCTCATAGCTCATGCCCACGGTGATTTTGTCGTAATTTTCCAGCGTGAGCTTGCTACAGCCCAGCGTCAGCAGAAGCAGACCCATGACCAAAACCGTACGGATTTTCATTTCGACTCCCCGGATCGAGCGGCCCGCAGCGCAAACTGCCAGCCATCACTTAAAAGACTAGTATAGATGTCGAGCCGGGCCAGAACTTCGCTGAAATACGCCGGGTAAGGTATCGTTTATCCCCCACCCCCCTAAGGAGCCATGGATTGAAGCCGAACTACCAGTACGAAAAGCGACAAAGAGAATTGGAAAAGAAGAAAAAGAAAGCGGAGAAAGAGCAGAAAAAAGCCGCCCCTTCCGAGGCGCCGCCCGCACCGGAAGCCCCCGTTCCGCAAGACGAGGCGTAAGACCCGACAGCGCCCGCGCTAACCCACGCGCTGTCTTCCACCCCGCAGGCGGGGTCACGCATCCGCTCCGGGCGTCAGGCCGCCGGCCGCTCCAACCCGGCCAGCCGAAGCCGCAGCGCCTCGATGACCGGCTCGGCATATTCCTGCATTTCCGGCGGAATCACCTCGAACAAATACTCCAGTTCATCCAGCGCGGCCTCGATTTCGTGACGCGCGGTCAGCGTCGGCAATGCGCGCGCAATGTCGTGCAAGGTGCGGTAGGGGGTAATGCCTGACATCCTGAATTCTCCTCATCATGCGCGTCGGATACCGTTCGATTGCGGCAGCGTGCGTTCGTTCAGCCGCTCGCCCGGACAAACGCTCGACGCTCAGTCTGCAGCCGCAGCCGTCTCAACCGGCCAGGCCGCCGTATCGAGCGTCTCCTCGTAGGCATGCCAAGTGGCATGGCCGATCAGCGGCAGCAACACGATGAAACCGATAAAGGCGGTGGCGAAGCCGATCAGCACCGACAGGCCGATCAACACCACCCACAACGCCATCGGCTTTTTATTGTGCAGCACGGCGTTGAAACTGCTCACCGACGCGGTAATCGCATCGACCTTGCGATCAAGGATGAAAGGCAGCGAAAACGCGCTGGCGGCAAACACGATCAGCGCAAACAGCAGGCCCACCCCGCTGCCGATCAGCAGGAAAGGCAGCAACTCGCGCAGACCCGGTTCCGAAATCACCGGAAAGAACACGTGCACCAACGCCGCCGCGCGCGCCCACACCAGAAGCACGACCAGCAGGATCACGCCCAGCACCAGCAATTCCTTCAGGTGATACGTTCCCTCGCGCAGGCAATAGCCCATCACCGGCGTCAGGCCCCTGGCAAGTTGGCGGCTGATCGAATACAAACCCAGCGCCAGCACGGGACCGATGAACACAAATCCCGTCGCCAGTCCCAAATACAAGCCCAGCGTGCCAAAGCGCCAGGCGAACAGCGCAACCAGCATGCTCAGCGCCATCAGCGCCAGCCCGTAGGTCAGGCTCAGCCGCGGCGCGCGGCGCATATCGCCCCAACCCAGGCTCAGCCAGCGCACCGGCGCGGCCATGTCCAAGCTTCGGCAAGGCACCACGAAGGGCAGGTTTTCAGGGGACGGGGGGACTTCTGAAACGGGTAACGTCGACATGCAATCTCCTCCTTTTTTGATGTGCTGCTGTTTTAATCTGCCGCCTGGTTGTCTGCCCAGGCGTTCTTAATTTATAGCGCATCAACAGCCCGATGCGGCGCCGGCTTCCTCGCCTGTTGTGCGGACCCGCCGACCTCGGGACGGCTTGTACAGGGTGCGCACCGGCAGGCTTTGAGCCGGGAGATTCATTCGCGCCGGCGCCCGCGCCGCCGCCAGAACCGGGTCCACAAGACCTGCTCGCCCAGCAGGGTGTCGTCATGCCGGATTTTCAGGCTGGCGCGCAAATCATCGAGGAATGCCGGATCGAAGCGCCAGTTGATCACGGCCACAACCAGCAGCGTCACCATCGCACCGATGGCGGCCAGTGCCATATCCTTCTGGCCATCCCAGACATCGCCCTGTGCGCCCAGGAAAGCCAGTCCCGCCGAGGGATCGACACGCGCGGCCACCCGCCATTCGATGATCTCGTACGTTGCGGAGAAAGCCAGCACCAGCACCCAGGGAAACCAGTACGCCCACACCCCGCGCACCTTCGCCACGCGGACGAATAGCTCGCGCAGCGGATAGGCCATCAGCAGGCCATAGCTGAAATGCACCAGGCGGTCATACATGTTGCGGTCGGAGCCAAACCAGTGCTGCAGCGTAAAGCCGAAGGGCACCTCCGCATAGGTGTAGTGCGAGCCCACCACATGCAGCAGCATGAAAAGGGTGATCAAGGTGCAGGAAAGGTCGGACAGCCTGAAATAGCGCGCCGCCAGCAGGAAAAGCGGCACAAAGACGAACACCAGATAGTTTTCCAGCAGCCAGTCATCCGGGTAGCGCGGCTCGATCGCGGCCCAGATCCAGACCGCCGCAAAAATGCCCAGCAGCGCCGCATGGTAGCGGGTCATGCGCCATGTTTTTGACTTCAATTTTCCGTCCCTGTTGTTCTCTTTATTTGCGTAGTGCGCCTCCTTCGAACGCGCTCGAAGCCGGCTTTGAGGCGCCCAAACAGGGCTATCGTGTCTGAGCTGATTTGATCCTGCAACTTTTCTTCTCTGCGATTCCGCTGGAATATGCAAAACTCCTGCCGCCATCCAACCTTAATCCGATCATGCTGAGCTACCGCCACGCCTTTCATGCCGGCAACCACGCTGACGTGCTGAAGCATTTTGTGCTCATCCAGTTGAGCCGTTATCTTGGAAACAAGGACAAGCCGTTCTGGATTATCGACACCCATGCAGGCGCAGGACTCTACGAACTGGACACCGGCTACGCGACCAAGCTGAAAGAATACGAGAGCGGCATCGGCAGGCTTTGGACACGCCAGGATCTGCCCGCAGCGCTGGCCGACTATGTCGATCTGGTGCGTGCGTGCAATCCGGATGCCCGCCATTCAAGCGGCCCCCTGCGCTTTTATCCGGGCTCGCCCTGGCTGGCCCTGCAAACCCTGCGTCCGCAGGACCGCTTGCGGCTATTCGAACTCCACAGCAGCGACAGCAAAATCCTGCAGGCCAACTTCGAGGACCAGGGCCGCCGCGTCAGCATCACCACCGGCAACGGATTCGATGCTCTGAAGGCACTGCTGCCCCCCCCGCCCCGCCGCGCGCTGGTGCTGATCGACCCGCCCTATGAAACCCGCGACGACTACACGCACGTCATCTCGGCGCTGAAAGAAGGGCTGGCGCGCTTTGCCACCGGCACCTATGCGGTCTGGTATCCACAACTCGCCCGCCAGGAAGCCCAGCAATTGCCCGACATGTTCAAGCGTCTGCCCATCAGGAACTGGCTGCACGTCACCCTCACGGTGCACAGCCCGTCAGCCGATGGCTTCGGCATGCACGGCAGCGGCATGTTCATCATCAACCCGCCCTGGACCCTGCATCAAACGCTTGAAACCATCATGCCTTACCTGGTCGAAGTACTTGGGCAGGATGCCGGGGCGGGTTTTACGCTGACGCAACAGGCGGACTGAGCCGGTCCGATCCCATCCGTCGACGCCCAAGACCCCCCGATGTGATCGGCATTGACGGCCAGAAACCGGCTGTTGGGGGGCGTGGCAGAACCTGGTCGATCTCGCTCATGGCCTCATCAGGGACGGCGGCGTCATCGATGACGTGCAGCCCAACTCGAGCCTGGGCAGTTTGATCGGGGCGTCATTTCGTACTTTGGGTGTGTTTCCACAAGGCCATGAAGCGGTTGGCGTCGAACCCCATCATCTTCTCCGAGCCGACAGTGATCAGCGGCACGCCGCTACCGCCCAACTGCTTGAACTTGGCTGCACCGTACTCCGTTTTTTCCACGTCCCATTCACGGAAAGGCACTCCATTCTGCGTGAGGAACGCCTTGGCACGCTTGCATACCCCGCACCATTCGGTCGTATAGAGTGTCACCCCGCTGTCTGCCCCGATGGCCTGGCTGACCTCGGCCGGGCCTGAAAAGCTTTGCAGCTTGAGTTGCGTGGACCTGGCTGCCGAGGGCGGCGCATCACTGTAATGTATGCGGCCTTGCGCATCCGTCCATTTATAGACTCCGGCAAACGACGGCGAAGCCAGCAGCACAGCGAGCAAAATGAGGGAGGGTTTCATGTCAGGAAGCCTGTGTTGCACAAGGGTTGGGGAATGTCGATTCGGCGGTCGATAAAGCGCTTGGCACCATGGCCAGTATAAGTGCCGCGCTAAAAGAGAGAAACCGCCGTTGGGCCAAACCCCGTGTAGCTTCGGATCAACGCCCCCACACGTCGCGGGTAATGCCGCGATCCAGCACGATCAGCGCATCGTGCGGCCCCACCAGCCCGACCAGGTGCGCCGCCCCCTGCCCGATTTCCGGATCGGCTTGCATGGCACTCCAGGCCGCCTTTACGTTTTCGATGGCGTCTCCTTCAGGACGGTTCGTCGGAATCAGTCCCTTAAAGCTGGCAATGGCAATCAGCTGTCTCGCAACGCGCTCGGCTTCGTCGATCCGGGATCCGTCACCCTGAATGGCGGCGCTCACCAGATCGCTTGCGCGCTTCAGCATTTCGGCCGCGGCGGCTTCGCGGATCTTTCGGCTGCTCGCCCTGCCATGAAATTCGATCCCTGCCGGAATCACGCCCATCAAGGCCGAATCCAATCCACCGCGGAGCACTGCAATGTTTCCCGCCAGCGGCAGGCGGTTGCTTTCCAGAACCCGCTCCAGGCTTACCAGCCATTCCCGAACGTTGCCCATGGCATGCGCCTCCTTGCGCTCCAGTTCATCCACGAGCGAAGGAAGACGAAGCAGCAGGCCATGAATTTCCTCGAGGTTAACGATGCGCAGCATGGACGCTCTATTCGGGAACCAGCCGACCCTGCATCCGACCGTCGGACTCCACCACGGTCCACTCGACCGACTCTTCGCTGATTTTCAGCTTCAAGCGGGTGATGTTCTCGCCCGCCCCGGCCTCCCGGATGTCCTGGGTCGTCACGAGCGTCGACAGCCGGGGCGGCGGCACGCGTGCCTTGACGAAGGCCAGCCGCACGCTGGTTTTCAAATCGGCACTGAGCTTGCGAATTTGTTCCAGGCGTTCAGGCTTGTCAGCCGGCGCCGCGTCAGTGAGCACCTTGGAAACCGCTTCGGCAAACCGGTCGGCGACGCGATGGGTGTCGACCGCAATCTCATGCGGCAGGTCTTCATCGGAAGCTGCCGCATTGATCAATGCCTGCACGTGCTTCGCCTGCTCAGCGCTCAACTTGATTTGCGCATTGCGCAGCTGCACGGCGAGCGCGGTATCGAAGGCCTTGCGCAGCGTCTTGAGATCGACTCCGCCGCGACTGGATTCGCCCAGGCGAGGTTCGTCCATCTGCTTGATCACCACGGGCACCTCGAGCTCGACATCCGGCAGCCGGAAGTGAGGTATGGGCATGGTGCGCAGAAGCGGGTGACTGGCATACAGCTCAGCCACACGCACCGCTTCCAGATCCGCATGCATCCTGGCAATCGTGATCTCCGACAACAGCTGTCCTAAGTAATCCCCAAGATATGGCATCTGCCTGTCCTTCCGATAGGGTTAGCCGCTTATCGCGTTCAAGGCGTAGCCGGCGTTGAAGTGATCGCGCCTTCCAGGATGTTGAGTATCTTTTCCATGCCTGCCGGCATTTCGTCCTGCACGGCCTTGATATGCACCGCCATCGAGTAGGTCCGGTCCACCGTATTGCCCTGCGAGGTGGTCCGCTGGAACGAGGTTGCCACCTTCAGCTTCGCGGACCCCCATAGCCAGCCCGCCTTCGCCTCAAGCGACGCGTCCACCTTGAGGTTGGTGTCGGTCTTGCGGTATTCGACCGAGTTGATCTTGGCATTGAAGTCGATGGTGGTCAGGTCGATCCGGATGAACGGAATCGGCAGCATGGTCAGGATGGGAACCTGCAGTTGCTGCGTCTCGTACACCGCGGGCACCGCCGCGGTTGCCGGAACCGGCGGCGTCGCGGTCGGATCGCCCGAGGTCGCCGGCTGGTAGGGACTGAGCTCCTTCGGATACTTGAAGGTGACATAGATCGGCTCTTCGGTACCGCTGTCGCCGCCGGCCGCGTCCAGAGCCGTTTTCTTCTTGAACCCCACCTCCTTGATGAAGTTTACGGTGGACATCGCCGCCTGGGCCTGCGCATTGACCACGGCCACAAGCGGCCCCCCGAGCATGGATTCAAAGTCGATACTCGCTAATTCCTGTCCTGGTGCCGGCATTTTCTTACCCTCCTGCAGATCAGCTGGTTAACGATCGACTGCCATGATCTGGAGGCAGCCCATCACGTGGAAATCCTATTGCTTTAGTTTCGGTTTCGGTTTCGATTTCGCGCTCCGCTTCGCCTTCGGCTTGCATGCATCCGAAATCACAAGCTCGACACCACGCGAACGACCGTGATCGGTCTCACGGTCAAACTGGTCATGCTTCGCCTGTATGTCCTTGGCGGCCCTTTTCGACAGGGCTTCGACCTCGCTGCCTTGTACCGCTCGCAGCGCTTCCAGCTTCCTGACGAGCTCGCTCACCCCGTGCGTAAAAATCTGCTTGTGGCCGTCTTCGTGCTTCTTCAGGGCGCGCATCATGGTGTCCCAGGCATCCTTGCAGGTCTGCGGCTGTTTTCTGTAATGCAGCCACGCCGGCAAGGTGATGGTGTATGTCGGACTGAGCGTGACCCGGGTGGCGTTGCCTTGCGCGTCGCCTCGCCATTTGAGCCCGAGCTTGCCGACGAATTTGCCCCATTCGTCGCGGCCACCTAATTCCTTCGCGACGCTGTCCAGATCCTTGCTGGCAAGGCGGTATTTGGCGTTGCTGTTCCTGGCACCCCAACTCAGATCGACCTTCATATTCATGAGCGCTCCGGTGACTTCGCGTATCACCCGGTGGTTCAACTGAATGAAAGTCTAGGAAAATAATTTCGGGATCGATATACAACTTTAGTTGTAGTCGGGGCTGTCATACCCCCTGTCAAAGCGCCCGCGCATTTCCACGAAAAACGAAGTCGCTCCTCAGGGGGGCGACTTCGCTGCAGAGGTAATGACGGATGGGGAAAATACTTATTTTCCAGCCAAAGCATGGGCTTGACCGCCCTGCCGCAAGGCTCCCTGACGGGATTTTCGCGGGCCCGGCTCAGGCCCGGAGGAGGGAACGCGCTATTGTTGCCTGAGCCTTTTTCTGTCGACTGCGCACGCCCCGATCAAGGGATGCCGACGCCCGGCGGAGGGGGTGGCGGCATGCCCGCCGGCGGAGGTGGAATGCCGGGGGGCAGCGACTGCGGCACGTAACGCTCCGGCCAGGGTTCCCGATAGACGCGGCCGCTGACGGGCACCCGGTGGCCTTTCGCATACATGCATTGGACATAGGCGACGTCATAGCGACGCTGCAAGGCATAGCCCGACGTGTAGGCAGCTCCGGTTCCGGCGGCCGAGCCGATCAGGAGCCCAGTGCCCGCGCCCACCGCGGCACCATCGTGCCCCCCGATCGCGGCACCCGCCGCCGCGCCGATGGCGGTCCCCACGACGGCGCTGCCCACGCCGCTCTGTGCCGCGGCCTGGGAGGGCGTCACGCCCCCCACGCTTTGCAGGGCGTAGTTCCTGCAGTCCACGTCATCGGCGCGGAACTGGTCAAAGCTCTTGGTAGTGCCGGGCAGCACCATCACGCTGGGTCCGTCCGGAAGGGTCGTGCACGCCGCAACCAGCAGCGGCAAGGCGAGCAGTGCAAGGGTCGGTTTCAGGCGCATGCTCATTTCCTTCCTTCTTCAGGTGCGCCGGGCGCCCGCGGCGGCACGGCAAGCCAGCCGCCCGGGCACTGCTTCACCTCGGGATAGTAGCCCTGCGCGCCAGGGCACCAATACCAGTAGGCCGTTGCGCCCGGCGCGGCTCCGGCCTCGTCTGCGCGCTCGATATATTCCTGCGGCGCGGCGGGAACAACCCCGATGGCCGGCGGGTAGTAATACGGCGGGTAGTAAAGGGGCGGATAGGCATACGGATACGGGTAGTACCCGGGCCCGTACCAGAAGGGATCGACCACCACCCTGACCCCCACATTGCCGTGTCCGCGGCCATGCCAGTCCCTTGCGATGGCCTGGCCTGCAACACCTACAAGCGAGGCGGCAAGCAGCCAGGCTGAAACAGCACGTAATCGGATCATGCGAGACTCCTGCGTGTCCGGATGCGGAATAGCCACAAACCCGAATCCAGAGCAACTCAACAACTTACTTTAGCTAATGAATCATCAGATTTCCACGGCCATTGAGCGCCCGACGGCACCGGCTTTTTCGCCACCCCGCTGAAGCCGGGCCGCCAGGCAAGCCTTCGATTCCTTCAATACTTGAGCTTCATTTGTGAGAGTTCGTGCTTCTCCACGCCAGGCATGTCGCCCTTCGCATCCCAGCGCTTATGGATCCAGGCCTTCTCGCCGACCCACGCCTTGAACAGGTCCAGGTTTTTCTGCCGCTCTTCATCCGTAGCGCCGAGGTACTGGTACATGTTCCCCGGTTTGCCGTCCGTCGCGTTCTTCCCATCGTCGAGTCGGCGCATGATCGCGCCGGTGTCCGGCCAGCCCACGAAAATGATCAGGTCCGCGTAAGTGTCCATGCGCGGCCCCTGGTTCAGCTTTTTGTACTTGGCCGTGTTTTCGAGAAATTCGCCGAGGTAAGGCGACTTCGCCCCGTGGCACGCCGAACACTTGGCCTCCCACAGCGGGCGAATGTCCTTGCGATAGGTGACGTCGGACGCCCAGGCCGAGCCTGCCAGCGCCAGACTGATGAGTGATGGAACGAGAGCTTTGAGCATGATTGACTCCTTATGGACGACGGAAACCGGAATGGACTGCCGTCTTCAGATTACATCGGAATGTGGCCGTTTGCCGTCTCAGGATTCGGCTGAATTGAGGATAATCGGCATAATGCCCATCGCATCAATTTCACCCATCGGCCCCGCGACGCGAAGGCCGATTCATCCAGCAGGCCGAACCATGCTTCCTTCCATCGAACAACGACTCGCCGCCGAGATCGCGGCCAAACCTGCGCAAATCGCCGCGGCCATTGCCTTGCTGGACGAGGGGGCGACGGTGCCCTTCATCTCGCGCTATCGCAAGGAGGCGACAGGCGGACTGGACGACGCGCAGCTGCGCTTGCTGGAAGACCGGCTGCGCTATCTGCGCGAACTGGAAGCACGCCGCGCCGCCATCATCGAGTCGATCACCGAGCAGGGCAAGATGACGCCCGAGCTCCTCACGGCGATCTCGCTGGCCGAGGACAAGACGCACCTGGAAGACCTCTACCTGCCCTACAAGCCGAAGCGGCGCACCAAGGTGCAGATTGCGCAGGAAGCGGGCCTCACGCCGCTGGCCGACGCCCTGCTGGCCAACCCGACGCTGAATCCCGAGGCGGAAGCCGCCCGCTACCTGCGCGAGCCCTTCACCACCGAGGCGGGCGACAACCCCGGCGTGGCCGACGCCAAGGCCGCGCTCGACGGCGCGCGGCAGATCCTGATGGAGCGCTTTTCCGAGGACGCGGGCCTGCTGCAGTGGCTGCGCGAATACGTGCAGGAGCATGGCATCGTCGAATCGAAAGTGCGCGAAGGCAAGGACGCCGCGGCGGAAAAATACGCCGACTACTTCGACTATTCCGAATCGATCGGCACCATTCCCTCGCACCGCGCGCTCGCCCTCTTCCGCGGACGGCGCGAGGACCTGCTCGACGTGCGGCTGCGCCTCGACAGCGAGGAAGAGCGGCCGGCCTGGAGCGCGCCGCACAATCCCTGCGAGGCGCGCATCGCCAGCCGCGTCGGCATCCAGGACCTGAGCCGCCCTGCCGACCGCTGGCTGATGGACACGGTGCGTTTCACCTGGCGCGTGAAGAGCTTCATGCACCTGGAGCTCGAACTGATGGGCGCGCTGCGCGCCCGCGCCGAGACCGAAGCGATCCATGTGTTCGCGCGCAACCTGAAGGACCTGCTGCTGGCCGCCCCAGCCGGCCCGCGCGTCACCATGGGACTGGACCCCGGCATCCGCACCGGCGTGAAAGTGGCGGTGGTGGACGAGACCGGCAAGGTGGTCGACACCGCCACCGTCTACCCGCACCCACCGCGTAACGACTGGGACGGCGCGCTGCACACGCTGGCGAGGCTCGCCGAGCAGCACCGCGTGGCGGTGATCGCCATCGGCAACGGCACCGCATCAAGAGAAACTGACAAGCTGGCGCGCGAGCTGATCCAGTTGCGCCCCGAACTCAAGCTGACCAGCATCGTGGTGTCCGAGGCCGGCGCGTCGGTGTATTCCGCGTCCGAATTCGCCTCGCGCGAACTGCCCGAGCTCGACGTCTCGCTGCGCGGCGCGGTGTCCATCGCGCGCCGGCTGCAGGACCCGCTCGCCGAGTTGGTGAAGATCGATCCCAAGTCGATCGGCGTCGGCCAGTACCAGCATGACGTCAGCCAGTACGAACTGGCGCGGTCGCTCGATGCAGTGGTAGAGGATTGCGTCAACGCCGTGGGCGTCGACGTCAACACCGCCTCGGTGCCCCTGCTCGCGCGCGTGTCGGGCCTCGGCAACAGCGTGGCGCAGGCGGTCGTCGCCTACCGCGACGCCCAGGGCCGCTTCGCCAGCCGTGCGCAGCTGCGCGAGGTGCCGCGCCTGGGCGAGAAGACCTTCGAGCAGGCGGCGGGCTTTTTGCGCATCATGGGCGGCGACGACCCGCTCGACGCCTCCGCCGTCCACCCCGAATCGTATCCGCTGGTGCAGGCGATCCTCGCCGACATCAAGCAGGACCTCAAGGGCGTGATCGGCAACGGCAGCCTGCTGAAATCGCTCGACCCGGCCCGCTACGCCAACGCGCAATTCGGCCTCCCCACCATCACCGATATCCTCAGGGAACTTGAAAAGCCCGGCCGCGACCCGCGCCCCGAATTCACCACGGCGAGCTTCCGGGAAGGCGTGGAAAAACTCGCCGATCTCAAGCCCGACATGATCCTGGAGGGCGTCGTCACCAACGTCGCCGCATTCGGCGCGTTCGTCGACATCGGCGTGCACCAGGACGGCCTGGTCCACATCTCGGCGCTGTCCAACACCTACGTCAAGGACCCGCACAGCGTGGTCAAGGCCGGGCAGATCGTGAAAGTGAAAGTTCTGGAAGTGGACGAGAAGCGCAAACGCATCGCGCTGACGATGCGGCTGACCGATGCGGCGGGGCCGGCGGGCGGCAAGCCGCAAGCAGCCCAGCGACCGCAGCGCGACACTCGCGCTCAGGGCAAGCCGGCAGGCGGCAAGCCGAACCGCGCGCCCGCTTCAGCGCCGATGGGCGGCGCCATGGCGGCAGCGTTTTCGAAATTGAAGGGGTGAGGCCGGTCTTCCGAATGGCAAAGGCCAAAACTCGATCGTGTCACTGGGCAAGCTGCTGACGCTGATACTCCCTGCGTTTCATGTCGAGGTAATCATCCCGTCCGACTTCATGCAGCTGGCGGGCGTATTGATCAGCGCTGTGGTACCACTTCTGCAATCGTTGCTCCAACTGATCCTCGGGCGAAGTAGTCAACGCGTCGAAATAGGCATCGATGGCCAGGTAATAGCGCATGGTGTTGCGTTCCACCACGCCGCGAACCCCTTTGATATAAACAGGGCCGCCATCGGGCTGTGTTTCCGTGACGGTGAACCCGACCTTATCCTTGCCGATTGTGGCCAGGTAGATCCCCATCGCAAGGCGGCCGATCAAGCCAAACTCATAGGCATAGGTGACGTGCAGAAAGGTACGCCCATCATCGAGTGATGCGGCCTCGATCCAGATGCGGTAGTCATGGGTACTCAAGGGTCCGTCGTCGGCATTGAGTTCCAGTGCGAAATACTCCGGGGTCGTGACGACCGCCCGATAGTTGAAATCGAGACGATAGGCATCCTCCAGCGGCTGAAAGAATTTCCTTCCGATATTGACGGTAAGGACGGTGCCGTCCGCGCGTCCGGAAGCATTACAGTATTTGACGTTGATGTGCAGGATCAGCACATCGCACCAATGCGCAGGGTTGTTGAGCGCCCCGTTTACGATGGAAAACGGGTAATCGACCACGGCGTAGATTTCGCCCTTCAAATGGGTCGAAGATTGCGAAGAATCAAGATAGAGCGCGCGTTGGAACGGGTTATGGCGCAGCTGCTCGCCCAATTCCGCGTACTTCGCCCGCAGCGGTTCGACGGATATGTCCGATACGGCAGCAAAAGATTTCCCGCTTGCGAGCCCTGCGCCGCAGACAAGCACAAATATCAACATCCCTAGCGACGGCCTTGCCCGGAATGCCTGGCTAACACGCATAGGCACATCCTCTCAATTGCGCTTGTTTAATTTCTAGCGGGATTCGAACTTGTAATAATGCGTGTTGAGGTGGGTCACCACCTCCTCGACCTCTTCCTTGCTCCAGCGCAAGTGCAAAGCGTTTGCCCAGTGCGACACCCTTCCCCGCAGCTCCGCCAGCGATCGGCTACGGAGGTCGCCACGGATGTGAACGACGCTTTCGTGGCAGGACATGCAGTGATTCTCGTAAAGCATCTGGCCGCGGGGCGGCACCGGCGGCGTAACCCGTTCTTGCCGGGGTTCATTCATGAGCGGCGCTGCATTCTCCTGGGCCGGCAACACAGGAAGGGGGCCAGGACGGGCCCACGCAGTGATGACGAACCCAAGCGAAAGCAGCGCAGCGTAAACAAGGACTTTTGTCCGCATGACAACCCCAACCGTTGCCAGGTTTGAAGGGGATATGAACGGTCCGGGCGGCAAGCGAATGAGCCCGCGTCCAGACTGCACGAACGAGCGTCCTGACCCGACTTCAGTACTGGTCAGCCATCCAGCCGTCCAGGAGGGTGCAGGCTTCCGCCTTCGGCACCGAGGACTCCATGCCCTGCAGGGGCGTATAGCAGAGGTACTGGTTGCCGTCGCGATCCGTCAGATTGCGCAGCGGGATGTCGCCTACGGTTTCGTAGCCGCGCGCATCCATCATGATGAACTGATAGTCGTCCCCAACGCTGACTTCCAGCCTGCCGCCGTTGCCCTCGCCGTACTTTTCCCACCAGGTCTCGGGATTGGCCCCGTCATAGTAGGGAAGGGTCGCGCCCAGCCTGTCGCTCTGATGCCAGGCGATGATGGTCGGATCCTTCATCTGGTTTTCCTTCGCCGCGTCTTTCGCGAGCAGGCTGGCGGCCTGAAAGCCATGGTCCGGGCCGCGATAGTCGATATGTACATTTCTCATGTCAAGCGCCTCCTGGGTAACGTGGAGTTAAACCGGACTGCGCTGAACCCGGCGCGCAATCCGAGTACTCTTTGTAGGCCAATGCCAGACAAAAACAATTGTGGATTTCCCGGATACAGACACGACGTGGGTGCCAGGGAGCGTAGCGGTCACTGGGCCGGAATGGCGTGGCCCCAATTTGTTCTCCACGTTTCAGGCGCCCCCATCATGGAACTGCTCCGTGCGATTGCTGATCTCCAGGGTTTTGAACGCAGCGACGGTCACGTCGCTTATCACGCCCACATCGGCATCGGTTTCGTCCCTGATCATGAGCTTCGGGTTCATGGCGAGCCTGTTTCCCTTCCTTGCGGGTCAACGTTTAGGCACCCTGAAAGCAAGCAATCGGCCATACGGCGCCTCGGGGTCAGGGGAAACCTGCAGCGCCGCCCAGCGCCCGCGCCCGCAACTGCCCGCAGCCGCCTTCCACATCCTGCCCCGCGGAGTGGCGTAGTTTGGTCAGGATTCCGCGCACATGCAGACGGCGCGCCATCTCGGCCGCCCGCTCCCAGCTTGGGCGGCGATAGTCGAAGCCGTCGACGCCCTCGACGCTGTTGTAGGGAATCAGGTTCATCACCGCGTATTTGCCCGCCAGCAGGCGCACGATCCCGTCCAGCTCGGCCTCGCTGTCGTTGATGCCCTCGAGCAGCGTCCACTGAACCTGGATCGGGTAGCCGGTGCGGCGGGCGTAGGCCTCGCCCAGCTCGACCAGTTCGGCCGGCGCGATGTCGGGCGCTTTGGGCAGCAAACGGCGGCGCAGTTCATGATCGGTGGTGTGCAGCGAGAGCGCCAATGCAGGCTTCACCGTCGACTGCGGCAGGCGCTCGAACACGCGCCGGTCGCCGACGGTAGAAAAGACCAGGTTCTTGTGGCCGATACCGCCCTCCACGCCCAGCAAATCGATGGCCTCCAGCACGTTGTCCAGATTGTGGGCCGGCTCCCCCATGCCCATGAACACGACCTTCTTCACCGGGCGACGGCTGCGCGCCAGCACCACCTGCGCGACGATCTCCGCGCTGGAAAGCTGGCGCAGCAGGCCGGCGCGGCCGGTCATGCAGAACACGCAGCCCACCGCACAGCCGACCTGGGTGGACACGCACACGCCGTCACGGGGCAGCAGCACGGCCTCCACCGTCTGGCCGTCGGCCAGCTGCACCAGCAAGCGGGCCGAGCCATCCTCGCCGGGGTGTTCGGAATGCACCCGCGCCAGCCCGCGCAATTCGTCGAACAGGCCCGGCAGTTCATCGCGCACTGCCAGCGGCAGAAAATCTTCGGCGCGCCGCCGCTTGGTGTCGAGCGAGCGCCCCTGCACCCACGCCCGCAGCACGCGCCCCTCATGGCAGGGCGCCGCACCCAGATCGCGTAGACGTTGGCGGAGTTGAGGGAGTCGCATGGCGGGGCGGATGGTAGCACGGGGGCTGCGGGGTGGTTCGGCCCCCAGCCGGCATGTATCCAGCCCGGGACGCAACCCGCGCCATGTCCCGATTTGTATTGGTTGTCGTCTTTTCTATACTTCGAAACCTTCGGACGTCTGCACAGCGCTTCCGTTTCCGGGCGTTGATCCGTCTCCAACCCGGTCGGCCGTCCCTGCGCAACCGTCACTGTGATCCAATGCCGCCCCGCGGCTGTCACGGAGGTGAACCGCCATGCTCGAAAGACCCGTCATTCTGGTCGTGGACGATGCACCGGCCGACCTGGCCTCGATGCTCGATGCCCTCACCCGGCGCTTCGGCGGCGACTACCGCGTCGAACCCCACCTCTCGGCACAGAGCGCGCTCGATGCCGTGTCCCGGCTCAAGGCCGACGGCGAGGAAATTGCCCTCGTCATCGCCGACCAGTGGATGCCCGGCATGAACGGCGACGAATTTCTCGGGCGGGTGCGCAGTATCGAGCCCACGGCCAAGCGCGCGCTGCTCGTCTCCTGGGGCGACCACGAGGCCTCGCCCGTCATCCTGCAGGCCTGCGCCCTGGGCCAGCTCGACAACTACCTCTACAAGCCCTGGGCGCCCGCCGAGGTCCATTTGTATCCCTACGTCAGCGAGTTTCTCGCGGAATGGACACGGCTCCATCGCCCCGGAATGGAGTTGATCCACATCGTCGGCGACGAGTATTCCACGCGCGCGAACGAGATCCGCGAGCTCCTCGACCGCAACGGCATACCCTACGGCTTCCACCCGGCCGGCAGCCCGATGGCCAACCAGCTGGTCGACAAGCATGACGCCCGGCAACAGGAACTGCCGCTGGTCTTTCTGCTGGACGGCTCGATGCTCGTCAATCCCGGCGATGCGGAAATCATGGACGGCGTCGGCGAAAGCCCCGACACCCTGCACTGCGACGTCGTGGTGGTGGGTGGCGGGCCGGCCGGACTCACCGCGGCGGTGTACGCCGGCTCCGAAGGTCTGGGCACGCTGGTGGTCGAACGGCATGTGATCGGCGGGCAGGCCGGGGCCAGTTCGCTGATCCGCAACTACCTCGGTTTCCCGCGCGGCATCAGCGGGGCCGAGCTCACCCAGCGGGCCTACCAGCAGGCCTGGCTGTTCGGCGCGAAGTTCGTCTTTTCGCGGGAGGCCACGGGGCTGCGTCTGGACGGGGAAGAAAAAATCCTCGGCCTGTCGGACGGGCGCGCGATCAGCGCGAACTCGATGATCGTCGCCACCGGGGCCAAGTATCGCCGCCTCGACGTTCCCGAACTGGAGCGCTTCGTCGGCAACAGCATCTTCTACACCACCTTCGGCGAGAGCCGCCTGGTGCGGAGCCTCGACGTGGCCGTCGTCGGCGGCGGCAATTCCGCAGGCCAGGCCGTGGTCCACCTGGCCCGATTCGCCCGCAGCGTCACCCTGATCGTGCGCGGCGACGCGCTCGGTCGCACCATGTCCGACTACCTGGTGCAGCAGATCCGCAGCACGCCCAACATCCGGGTGAACCTCGGCGCGGAAGTGGCCGGCGGCGGCGGTGCGGAGCGGCTGGAAACATTGCAGGTTCGCGACCGCGCCAGCAACGCCGTGGAGGAAATCCCGGCACGATTCCTGTTCGTGCTGATCGGCGCCCTGCCCCATACCGACTGGCTCCACGGCGTGGTGCAGCGGGATGCCAAGGGCTTCATTCCCACCGGGCCACGCGTTGATCCCGCACTGTGGCCGCTGGACCGCACGCCGATGAACTACGAGACCAGCGTACCCGGCATCTTCGCCGTCGGCGATGTGCGGCTGGACTCGATGAAGCGCGTGGCCTCCGCCGTCGGCGAAGGTGCGGGCGCAATCCAGAATGTTCACCAGTACCTGGCGCAGGTCAAAGGACCGGGCGAAGTGAAGGCCAGGGTGGCGGGTTAGCCGTGGTTTGGGTTGTTGCGGGTTTTCCGATGGACAAGGCAAGACCCCGACAGGCTGATCCGCCGATCAAGGAAAGGAGAGCGACATGAACAGGACAATCCCCGATGGCAGCTGGACGCAGCTCGAGGGCACGGCCATCCCCGACCCAATGCCCCTGACGGAAGCAGACATCCCGCTTCGCAGAATCGTGCTGCGCGGCGCCTTCGCGGTAGGCTGCAGCCTGCTGCTCCCGGCTTCACTGCTGGGCTGTTCCAAAAAGGAGGAGAGCACAGCCGGCACCGAGCCGCCCGCCTCTTCCCCAGCAATGGACACCCCGGCCAGTCCGGCGCCCCTGGAATCAGCCGCCCCTGCAGCACCTGCCAAAGCGTCGCAGGCCAGCGTGCAATACCAGAGCCAGCCCAAAGACGATAAGACGTGCGCCGATTGCATGTACTTCGTGGCCGAGTCGAATACCTGCACGCTGGTCGAAGGCGACATCAGCCCCGCTGGCTGGTGCATCCTTTGGGTCAAGAAGGCTTGAGTCAGCGCGCCGGGAATCCAAGGTGCCTGCCCCCTTCAGTTCCCGATACCCGCCAGCCAGCCTTGCACCAGTTCCGCGATCTGCCTGTCCTTCAACTTCGCGTTTTTCAATGATTGCCAGGTAGCGAAACTCAGCGCGTGCCGCAGGGTGAGCTTCAACGGTTTCCTTGCGGCTTGCGGAGTGTGCCGGGCCTGCACCAGCTCATCGGCCACCTGGTTGAGATACGCCTCGAACCGGCCCATGGGCGCCTGCAGCGCCGCCACCTGGTCAAGGTCACGATAGGCCACGCGCCACATGTTTTCTGTCCGGCGGTAGTACCGGTAAAAAGCCAGCAAGGCCGCGTGGCTGCGTTCGGCGGGGTGCCCGATGTCCGCCCACGCCGCCGGCTGCGGTGGGGGATGCAATTCCAGATAGCGGGTCGAACAGGCCTCGAACAGGCTGGCATCGTCGGGAAAATGGCGATAGACCGTCAGGCGCTGCACGCCTGCCGCCTCGGCGATGGCCATGATGGAGGTCTGCGCCGGGCCCAGCGCCTCGTGCAGTTTCATGGTCGCGTCGACGATCCGGGCGCGCGTCTCGTCCTGCTGCGCCGCCCGGCGGGTCTTGGTGTATTTTCGCGTTGACATATTAAGTAAACATAGCTGTTCATTTAATTATTGACAAGACCTACCCCCCGACCTAAGGTTAATTGGGTGAACATGTTTGTTCATTGATTTAAGCCCCTTCTACTCACCGCCGAGGAAAATGATCATGACCATCACCAATCAACAGTCCGGAACCAACGTGCATGAAATCGCCGACGGGATTTATCGCATCAATACGCCGGTGGTGTTTGAGAACGGCGCCGGGTTTTCATTCAACCAGTACCTCATCGCCGACGATGAGCCCTTGTTGTTCCACACCGGGCCGCGCCGGATGTTCCCGCTGGTGCGCGAGGCCGCGGCCAGCGTGCTGCCGATCGAATCCCTGCGCTATATCGGCTTTTCCCACGTCGAAGCGGACGAATGCGGTTCCCTCAACGACTGGCTCGCCGCAGCCCCGGGCGCCGTGCCCCTCTGTGGCCAGGTGGCGGGGCTGGTGTCCGTCAACGACATCGCCGATCGAGGCCCGCGGATCCTGCAGGACGGCGAGGCGTTGGACCTGGGCCGCCACCGGGTGCGCTGGTCGGACACCCCGCACCTGCCTCACGGCTGGGAGTCCGGCCTGTTGAGCGAGGAACGCACGAAAACGCTGTTCTGCGGCGACCTGTTCACCCAGGGCGGCGCGAAGCTGCCCGCGCTCACCGAGGCGGATATCCTCGATCCCAGCGAGGCGTTCCGGGCAGACATGGATTACTTCTCACATACGAAGTACGCGGGCGCGATGCTGGAGCGGCTGGCCGCGACAGGGCCCGAAACCCTGGCCTGCATGCATGGCAGCGCCTGGCGGGGCGATGGCGGACAGCTCCTGCGCACGCTGGCCGACAGGCTCGCCTAAGACGGGTCAGCGCAAGCGGGGCCTTTTAATTCCATCTGACCGCCAGCGGCCTTGTGTTGATGCAAGGCCTCACCACGCATGTTGTGGAAAACAATCCGAAGCTGACCCCTTCAGTTCGCCGGTATCGTGTCTGTCCTCCTATTGCCCTTCAGGTCAGTTCGAGAAGCATTAGCAAACTGATTCTGAAAGCGGTTCTCCACCGCGGAAGTCGTCATGAAAAAGATCAGCTTGTGTGGTTAGACTGTTCTCTCCAGTCGCTCTCATCTAGAGAAACGGAATCTAGCCATGCGCCGAAAATATTTTCTATTTTGCCTGCCATTGCTTCTGTCTTTGAATGGTGAAGCCCATGCTTCGCCAACCTGCGCGACAACGGTCGGCGAATTGGGCGTAATGCTCGGCAACCAGGTCTTCCCGCTGAAATGGGAAGAAACCACGATGGATGATGGGAAACCTCTCGTGATGTCAATTGTTGAAAACAACGGTTCATTGTTTATGGAATTCACCAAAACCGGAGAGGGCCTTTGGGCTGAGAGCCGTGGCGTCGTTTGCAAAACGGGTATGGATTTCGAAGCCCGGTTTACCGGAGAGCAGATTCGCCTGGGGCCGGCGGCCGGCTGGATTTTGCGCCTTGCATTAAAAAACGGCGGCAAATTCAAACTGACGAAGCTGGGATCAGAACAATTGCGTATCGCAACAAGCAGTTGGAGTGGGATTTTTTCTCCCATATCAAAGTAGATTGCTCCGGTGTCCCGTCGGTGCCAGCGGCGTCAGGATCCAGCCGGATAAATACTTAATCGATTCTGAACTGAGATGCGTTGTTTCGCGAGGCACAGCTTCGCGAAGAAAAAACTAGGACTCGATGATGAAGGAATTCTCTTCACTGATCTTGCCGAGAAAAAAGTTCAAGAGCAGTTTGTGCTCCCACGACACATTCTCGAAAGAAAAACCGATCCTGCTCCCGTCATTCTCCGTGCTTGTCCTGTGGCGAAGCTTGGCCACGATATTGAGATTGGTGTGCGTGTCGTCAACTTTGATAGGCAAAACCAGGTCGAAGAGACTTCCCACCCCGCCCAGAAAGTCTGGGGATGAAATCATGGCGCCGTCAACGCTCAAATCGATGACCGAGACCTTCAGCGGAATTTCCTGTCCACGGGGAGAAATCGTTGCATGCAGAGAGGCCTTCATGCGCATCGCTTTGCGCACCTGCTTCGCCTTTACCTCAGCCGGGTAAGCGACGAGCACATAGGCAAAGGGCGTCGTAAAGACATTCAAGACCGGCGCCGTGAAGCAGAAATCGGTCTGGCCCGTGAAGCCTTGAACCAAGTACTTGTCGCCGACAACGATTTCCGTCTTGTGGCTGTCCTTGCCACTGGGCGTGAGCATCACGCCTTTGCCTTCGATGGCCGCAACAAATTTCACCCCAATCACCGGCGCGCCCGCGCACACCCTTTGAATGTCCAGCGCAATACCCGGGCGCAATCGCAATGTTTTCAGGCTGACTTCAAGCGACCCACCGCCATTTAAATCATCAGACATCAGAGGCCTCTCCAAACGTGATTAAAGGGCAAACAGGCCCTGCCCGCGCACCCCGTTTCTGATGTGGGTGCCATGGTAATGGTATGTACAACAGATACTTAACAAGTCATCGCCACAAAACCAGGGGCCCGGCTCCATTTCCCGCCCACCCAAAACCAATCGTGCCTGGCCCGCTTATTTTGTGACGCGTTCTCCTGTGCCTCGGCGCCTGAGCAGCGGCACCGAGCAGAGAAGCACCCATCGCTTCAGCATGAGACAACCCCCATTAAGGCGTAACGGATACCAGGGTGGGGGTTGGATTCCAGGCTCCTTAACGGATTGTCCGACGACGATCTTGAGGCCGCCCAAGGGCACGCCGACGGCAACGGACGGGGGCGCAAGTTCGGTCGATGAGGCCAAGTCTAGAAACGATTCACGATGCTATGACTCTAGAACTGAACCCAATTCTCCAATCCGGGCGTCCATGAAACCGGCCAGGATCGGACCGCAAATCACGCCCAGGGCCAGGCGCAGGCTCTTGCTGGGAATCAGCATCGTGGATGGACGCGACATCTGGGCGTCGGGAATACGCCTGAGCAAATCCGGAAAATCGTGGCGCTCGCGGTCGCGGAAGTGGATGACGCAGAGCGATTCGTCGGGCAACGGCACGTCGCGTGCAATGAACGGGTCGGAGGTATCCACCAGCGGTATGCGCTGGATATTGATATCGGTCAGGCCGAACTGGGGCACGATGTAATGAATGTAGTCGTCCATGCGGCGCAGGATGGTTTCCACCGATTCTTCGGGCGTGCACGTGCCCTTTTTGCAGTCGCGGTGGATCTTCTGGATCCACTCCAGGTTGATGGCAGGCGCCACCCCGATCAGCAGGTCCACATGCTGGGCCACATCGATGCCCGGGCGACCCGCGCGACGGTCGATTTCCGGCGGGAAGTGGCGCGAGTCGACCTTGCGGCGCGTCCAGGTGTTGGCCATCAGGCCGCCATGCTGCCCTTCGTAGAACAGCAGATCGCTGCCCAACGGCAGCGGCGCCCAGGGCGTGAACTCGCCCGCTTGCACGCCCAACTCCTCGCCGTGCTCGGCCGTATGCGCATACTGGCGAACCACCCCGCTGCCGCATTCGCCATAAGTCCGAAAAAACGATTCCAGCTCCTGGAAATGATTGCACTCGGGCCCGAACCAGGAAATATTGCGGCCGCTAGCCCGCGCTTCCTCGAGCAAGGCGGCGAACTGCCGTTCGGTATAGCGCCGGAAACCGTCGCCATGAACGATCGCGGGCTTGATGTTCAGTCGCTCGAAAATGAACTTGAACGCGTGGCGTATCGTGGACAGGCCCGCACCGGACGAGCCGGTGACAGCGATGATGGGATGCTGCTGGGACATGGTCGGTGATTCCCCCAGATGGGCCGGAAGGCCGCAGAGCGGAAAGTGTAACCCGGCGCCCGTCACGAAGCACAGCATCCCAACATCGTGGGCAAGGCCCGAATCCGTCCAGCGCGCGGCCTCCATTCGGGCCCGGATTCTTGCGCTGCCCCTCTTGGGCACTCACTGGCCCCGCGTCACCTGGGTTTACGACGCGATGGATCGATCGGTCAATGGTAAGGTGCGCAGACCCGCTTATCCCGGAACCCCATCGCATGACCGATGCAGGCGCCCCCCTCCCGGCCCACCGCCGCCCCCTGGTCACAGGCTTTGCCGCTGCGGCGACGGTCGTCGTGATCTGGTCCGGGTTCAACATCGCCTCCCGGCTGGGCGGCATCAGCCCGCTCACGCCCTACGACATGGCGGCCATCCGTTTCGGCTTCTCGGGCATCGTCTGCCTGCCCTTCGTGCTGGCCCGCTGGCGCCGCCTAGCGTGGCGGCGGCTGGCCGCGCTCGCCGCGTTCGGCGGCATGGGCTACGGCCTGTTCGTCTACTCGGGTTTCGCGCTCGCGCCCACCGCGCATGCCGGCATCCTGGTCAACGGCGGCATCCCCTTCGCCAGCGCGTTGATCGCCTGGCTCATCCTCGGGCACCGCCCCGGGGTGCGCTCCGAATTCGCCCTGCTGATCGCCGGCGTCGGCATCGTGCTGATCGGCTTCCACAGCTTCGGCCAGTTTGCCGGGGTGCCCGCCGACCAATGGATGGGCGACGTGTTCTTTCTGCTGGCCGCCGTCTGCTATGCCTCGTTCGGCCTGCTGCTCAGGCACTGGCACGTCTCGCCGCTCGACGCCACCATCGGCATCGCGGTGATTTCCATGGCGTGCTACCTGCCGGTGTACCTGCTGTTCCTGCCCAAGGCCATCGCCGCCGTTCCCGTGTCCTTCGTCCTGGGGCAGGGCGTGTACCAGGGCATCCTCGCCGCCGCGATCGCCAGCCTGCTCTTCGCCTACGCCGTCCACAACATCGGCCCGCAGCGCGCCACCCTCATGCTGGCCATGGTGCCGGGCATCTCCGCCGTCGCCGCCGTCCCCCTGCTGGGCGAACCCCTCGGCGCCGTCACCCTGGCCGGCGTCGTGCTGGTGACGATCGGCGCCGTGCTGGGCGCGACGCATCAACCCGCGAAATGAGAAGGCAGGGCGAACGGTCGTGCAGGCAGGGGGAATACACGTTTGCGAGACCTGTCCCGACGTCCGTCAAAAAACCATTTCAAAGCCACCCCCTTCAATTGCCGTAGCCCTCCAACCGCCCGGACGTTGCGGCGCATACGGATGCCCGATCCATGCGCCGCGCCGCGTGGCCTATATTGGATAGACGCGTGTGCGCGGACGAAAATCGTCCGGAAACCTCGCGAGGAGCTCGCCCTTGGACAACCCAGCCGGACCCGCTTCACCCCCCCAGGATTCGGGCATCCTTGTGCCGCATATCGCGCATAGCTTTCGCCTGCTTCCCATCTCGCTGGTCGTCAACCTGACCATCGGGCTCATTCTTGTGGCGGCTCTGTGGAACGCCGTGCCCACGCCGGTCCTGCTAAGCTGGTCAGGCTTGCTCGTCGCCGTCACCGGGGCTCGATTTCTCAGCTTGCGGGCGTTTAGAAACGCCGCCCCCAGGAGCGAGTCCGATCATGCGTTCTGGACGAAGTACTTCCTGGCAGGCGCATGCGCTGCGGGCGTGGTGTGGGGGTTGTCCGGAATTCTCCTGTTTCATCCCAGTTCCTTCCCGCACCAGGTCGTACTCGCTTTTGTACTGGGGGGTATGGTGGCCGGCGCCGTTCCGCTGCTGTCGCCCGTGCGCCACGCCTATGGGTGCTTCGCCATTCCGGTCGTGGTCCCCATCAGCCTACAAATGATGTGGGTGGGCGATCGCATCCATTTCGTCATGGGCCTGATGATGGTCATCTTCGGTCTCGCCATGCTCGCCACGTCCGCCCAGGTCCACCGCCTGTTTCGCGACTCGGAAAAACTGCGCCGCGAACTGTTCTCATCAATCGAGGTGGAGCAGGCGCTGGAATATCTGGTCCGTCTGGACAGTCTCACCGGCATCCCAAACAGACGGCTGTTCGAGGAAGAACTCAGCAAGGAGTGGGCAAGAGCGAAACGCGACCATGCGCCGTTTTCACTCATCATGGCCGATATCGATCACTTCAAGGAATACAACGACCACTATGGACACCCGGCCGGCGACCTATGCCTGGTGGACGTTGCGCAGGCCATGCACCACACGCTGTCGCGCCCTGGCGATGTAGTGGCCAGAATCGGCGGCGAAGAGTTTGCGTTCCTGTTGCCGCAGACTGATTTGAGCGGCGCGATATCCGTGGCCGAGCAGATACGCGAGCGTATCCTGGCCTTGAATTTTCCCCACGAAGCATCGCCCGTGGCCAGCCATGTCACCCTGAGTTTCGGCGTGTCTTCGTCCGAGCTTGCTTCCGTCTCCTCGCCTGCCGAGCTGATCCGCACATCGGACATCGCGCTCTATGAAGCCAAACGCTGCGGACGCAACCAAATTGTGGCAGCCCAGAAAACGGCATCTGATCTGGATCGCGTGAGCGAAGGGGCCGGAACCGAAAATTACTAGCGGCGCTTCCGAGCGAAACAATTCGACCCTGGCCCCTTTAATTCCTTAATTAATTGCTAGCTTACTTTGGCGACATGGCGCTTTGAGCTGCCTTCACGAGCCAACTTACCCTCTCGCATTAGCAAACCAAGAATGCTGTACGACAGATAGTCTTTGGATCCGCCACCGTAATCACTACGCAAACCAAGCAGGCTGGCCGTGTCTGAGTTGGTAATACCTTTCGGGTTCACCTTCGCAAATTCCAGCACAGCTTCCTTTAGTAGTGACAGCCCTACTTGTGCCTTTTCCTTCGCACCGTGAGGAACAGTTAGCGAAGGGCGCGATTTTTGTCCTAAGCCCGACGGGACAACCGCATTGGTAAGAAGACCACCTGTCTCAATAGTGCCAAACGAAGAAATGAGCTCCGCCTCTAACTTCAATGACTGTGCTTCGCTAAGGGAATCGACAAGACGCGTCACCAAGACCTGGTGACCGCTTGCAACAATTTCTTTAATGCGCTGCCCTTTCAAAGAATCGTCAGGTCGCACAAGGTGGTCATAAGAACGTGTCCCCGTTCCTTTGCCAATGTAAAAGGGCATAGCAGGCGATGAGCGCGGGTCTTTTAGTGCATACACGTAGTAGGAAGTGTCAGACATTAAAACCCCTTAATGATTTGTTCGCCCCATCCTAGAACCAAACGAGCCTGGCCCCTTTAACCTTCGCCCCTCATAGCAGGGTGCGGCGCAGATGGAAATGTGTCATGGCAAGACCTGACCCCGTCATCCGTCATGCAATTGGTGAATCAAGAAAACAATCCGAAGCTGAGCCCTTTAATTCGGGCATCCGTGTTCTGGACATATCTGCTTCACAGACACGCCCAGCATCTCAATAAACATGGCTTGTTCTTGCCAATCTGTATCCAGAGCATTAAACACAGTGGCCTTCGCAACATGGGCAACAGCCAAGAACTTGCGGTCACTCTTGTCCACTGTATTGATGGGCAGTTCAGAGAATCCACGCGCCTCGTCCACCACCGGCGTTATAGGCACAAGTTTGACATTCTTGTTCAGGTACATATGGTCATGGAGATATTTGAAGAAAACATCCCCTACTCCGGGCTGCCCCTTGTAGTTCAAGTGGTTTTTGTATTCATCAAAGATCAAGCCGAAACTATCGAGAAAAATCCGATTCCTAGATTTCTGTGTGACCAATTTTTGCAAAAAATCGATGCAATCAAGCTGACAAGCTTTACAAGCGTGAGTATTGAGTCCATTTGCAGCAATCGTGATGTTGGTTTCTACAACGGCCTTCATCCCTTTTCCATTTCAATTTTTCTTTTCAGGATGGCTTTTCTGGTCTCAGCAATCTCTGTCATTTCGTCGCCAAAGAATTCAGGGGGCCAATTCTGGATTTCCCCAAACAAATCCATATCAAGATCTAGCAATTTGGATTGCCCACCCACACTGTCGCAAAAATAAAGTTTGATTTCGTCGGCTGAATAAGTATTTTCAGCAACACGACGTTGGAAGCGGCGTAGCAGATGTTCGCTGTGGCTCTCGACAATCACCTGTAAATTCCTGGCTTTAGCCACAGTCATGATCACATCGGCCAGGCCACTTTGCACCGAGGGATGCAAATGGATTTCTGGCTGCTCCATGATTACCGTACTACCCTCAGGTACGTAGTAAAGCAAAACCAAGGCAGGCAAAACTTGGGAAACACCGAACCCCACATCCGTCAGCAAAGCATCTGAGCTTTTTGAGTCCCGCCGAACTACTGCACGGTATAGATTCGCTCCTGAACCAATCTCCTCTATTTTGAATTCGTGGATTAGTCGCAACTCTTTGAGCCAATAAGCGATCATTTCCTGGAATGACTTACGTGGCGAGCGATACCGCAGATTGCGAGTTTCATTGCGTGCAGTGGCTGAGAGTATTGCCTCGATGGTGCGCTGCCCTCGCAAACCCACATCCATTGGACTCGTGCCAGACCAGGGATATTCTCGTTTAGGGTATTCCCGCAAAGGGCCAAGGTAATAAATCGAATCCATCATCGCTTCATATTCAGACTCGAAGAAACTGAGGAAGTCGGCGTTCTGATAATACGTCTTCGCTTGGTCAGGAAACAGATGGGTCTTGATCGGTCCTGGCAGAGCCCAAGCACGCTGTTTGTTCCGAACAAATCTGAATTCAGAGCCCTCCGGACACTGAGCATTCAACTGAAATTCAGTGCTGCCTAATTTTTTAGGTTCGATAGAAAACTGAAAGCCGCCAAACTGATATTCAAGAAAATCAGATGTCAACAAACTGCCTTCCGGATGCGCAACAGACTTGATGGTCAGGTCAGTGCCAGAGGTTAGAACTTCCGTCCGCTTTTTTGTTGGATCTGAAATGCTGGCCTTTTGCTGCAAAGACCATGTAAGTGTCCATTCGAGATTTGCCTCCACATTATGCGAGTGCACTACGTCTCTAAAACTGCCCAGATTGACTAATTGTTCGGGGCCGCCAAAATCAAGGACCAAGCCACGATCTGTAGCGTTCTTGGTTTGCTTAAGTAGCAGAAGAAATTGCAATAGGCTGCTCTTGCCAGAACTGTTAGTGCCAAACAGCCCGGTAACCCGGCCAAGTTTGATGTCGAGAGTTTTCCATGATTTGAAGTTTTTTACATTCAGGCGGTCCAGCATTTGAAACTCTCCACATCAGAAATCAAAGCAAAAACCAACGGAATTAAACTGACGATAGTGATATTAGGGTCAGACACCATATGCTTCTTCAATACTCATACTGCCCCCGTTCAACTTCTATGAGGAGGCATGGGGGTTGGTCTCACGTCCGCAACGGCCGAGACGGTACACGCTTCTTGAGGGCATCAATCTTCGCCTCATGAAGGTAGACGGTTTCTACGATATGTTCCGTAAGATCGACAAGTGTGATGACGTCTTTCTTGGTTGGAACGTAAGTCCGATGAATGGCTGCGTGACCGACCTCAAGTATCGCCTCAAGGCGCTCTCGTTGGATTCTAGAAACATAACCGAGCTTCTCAAACTCGGTTAAATTTTGGACGAAGCTTCCTTTGTCCCCAGCCTTTGAGACCATGACCTTCTCTAGAAGAGAACGTACACCCATAGCGGCAAGACTTGGCAAGTTATTCTGCAGAGCGACATATATTTCCTTAAGCAGTTTTTCTACGAACTCATCCTCGGCAGACAACTCAAGCCAAAGATCATCGAACCATTCAGGCGTCCGCCGAAAGATCGCAGGAGGGAAGTAGTTAATTGTGTTCTCGTCATCTTCTGAGCACCAAGACGTGTGGCGAAGCTTGATGTTGTCGCAGCCAGAACACTTTAACGTTTCATATTCTTCTCCGCCGGACACTGGATATTCATCGTCCTCCCACGAACTCTTCTCAGAGTGCAGAACTACATGATTGCGATCTCCGCCACATTTGTTGCAATGAGCTCTTGTAATTGCCATAGTTCAGTTCGTCGGGGCAAAGTAATGTTGCCAACCTAAGATTGGGGGTTAGATATTGCGGAAGTACACCGTCCCCAACAAAAAAGGCGCAGAGAATTGCGCCTTTTTTGTGTCAGCCGGTCAATCCCAGCTCAACGCCCCGCCCGTCTGATACTCCGTGACGCGCGTTTCGAAGAAGTTCTTTTCCTTCTTCAGGTCGATCATCTCGGCCATCCAGGGGAAGGGGTTGGTGACGCCTGGGAACATTTCGTCGAGGCCGATCTGCTGGCAGCGGCGGTTGGCGATGAAGCGCAGGTATTCCTTGAACTGGGCTGAATTGAGGCCCAGCACGCCGCGCGGCATGGTGTCTTCGGCGTAGCGGTATTCGAGCTCGACGCCCTTCTGGATCAGGCTGCGGATTTCGGCCTTGAACTCGCTGGTCCACAGGTGGGGGTTTTCCAGCTTGATGGTGTTGATGAGGTCGATGCCGAAGTTGCAGTGCATGGACTCGTCGCGCAGGATGTACTGGTACTGCTCGGCGGCGCCGGTCATCTTGTTCTGGCGGCCCAGGGCGAGGA
>Ga0208244_100069_pt1 | contig 141427 bp, 147 predicted proteins | sample SubbioCR12Aug_5A_FD_184828 | JGI IMG/M metagenome (GOLD analysis project Ga0208244, IMG submission 184828) | Serpentinite rock and fluid subsurface biosphere microbial communities from McLaughlin Reserve, California, USA - CR12Aug_5A (SPAdes) | ecosystem: Environmental > Terrestrial > Deep... | reverse complement strand
AAGGAGTAAAAGCAGAAATGGCATTATTATCCACCTGCTTTAACATATCAAGGATGATAACAATTCTGGGGATATCCGGAATGATGGCAGCCTTGGGATGATTGCATGAAAAAATACAGGCACAGGTTCCCTCTATATAATTATCAGGTGAAAGAAGCCTGCTTTCGATAAAATAATGGGAGTAAAGTTCAGAAAAACAGGACAAAAGGAATGTTTAATATTAAAGGCTCTATAAATTCAGTGGTGATAGGTAATTGTGACACAGTCTGGAAGGCGGGAAGCCATTTTATTCAATAGGTTTATGGATCTCCCGGTCATCCGTCTTAAGTATCGACGGACGGAGGATGACAAAATAGGACTTTATACACAGACTCTAAATAATAAGCAATAAGTCTGAGCATCACGGATTTCAATTATAGGAGGGGTTATGAACGATATTTTTCTCAGGGCATGCCGCGGCGAAAAAGTTGAGTATACTCCTGTCTGGCTTATGCGCCAGGCCGGAAGGTATCTTCCAGAGTATCAGGCCATCCGTGCTCAGGTTGACTTTCTGACTCTCTGCAAAAACCCGAAACTCGCTGCAACTGTTACGCTTCAGCCGGTAGATATCCTCGGTGTGGACGCAGCTATTCTCTTTTCGGATATACTCATACCTCTGGAACCTATGGGCATGCGCCTCGAGTTCTCCGATAAGGAAGGGCCGGTTCTGAGCGAACCCGTCAGGAGCAAGTCCGCAGCCGAAAGGCTGATAATCCCGGATGTAGAGGAAGATGTTCCATTCGTTTTCGATACAATTCGGGTACTGAGAAAAGAGCTCGAGCATAAGGTACCGCTGATCGGTTTTTCAGGAGCCCCTTTTACACTGGCTACATATATGATAGAAGGCGGGAGTTCAAAAAACTTCATGCATACAAAAAAAATGATGTTTCAGTATAGCGCAGTATTCAGATACCTGATGGAGAAAATCACCGACACGGTGACTGCATATCTTGCAGCACAGATAAAAGCAGGCGCCCAGGCAGTGCAGATATTCGATTCATGGGCGGGAATACTCGCTCCTGCCGACTATAAGAAATTTGCCCTGCCTTACGTGAAAAAAGTCATATCCGAATTAAAAAGAGAGGATGTTCCAATCATTTATTTCGTCAACAACTGCGCGGGCCTTCTTAAAGAAATCAGGCAATCAGGGGCGCACATAACAGGGATCGACTGGAGAGTCGACATAGGCGACGCTGTAAAGCGCCTGGGGAAAAAATGTATCGTGCAGGGCAACCTTGATCCTTGTGCACTTTTCCTTCCAAAGGAAAAACTGGAGGAAAGGGTGAAGGACATCTTGTGGAAGGGTGAGACCGCAAGAGGTCACATCTTTAACCTGGGGCATGGTATTCTTCCGCAGACGCCGGTAGAAAATGTGATAGCCATGGTTGAAGCAGTGCATACTTACGGAAGGGCAAAATAGGTTGAGGAAATGATTACCGGTGTATTGCTTCTTAACCTCGGCGGGCCTGATTCCCTTCAGGCGGTAAGGCCCTTCCTTTATAATCTCTTTTCGGACAGGGATATAATCAGACTTGGCCCGTCTTTTCTCCAGAAACCATTGGCATGGCTTATCTCAACACTTAGATCAAAAAAGACTTCAGGCATGTACGGTCTTATCGGCGGCAAATCTCCGATCATCGAAATTACGCAAGCCCAGGCAAAGGCCCTGGAAGAATCTCTTAACGAACAGCAGACCGTCTCTTTTAAAGTATATACCGGAATGCGTTACTGGCGCCCTTTCATTGAAGACGTTATCACTGCAATTCACAGGGACGGAATAAAAAAAGTCATCGTACTGAGCCTTTACCCTCAATACTCTGTTACAACTTCCGGTTCGTCCATTTCGCAGGTCAAAAAGGTTCTGCCGGATTATCCCATCGACGTCGATTGTGTTTCATCGTGGCACAACCATCCTCTATATATCGAAGCTCTCGTTGACGTGATCGAAAAGGGGATCAAATCTTTTTCACCTTCAGCCGATGAAGTCCATGTCCTTTTCAGCGCCCACAGCCTGCCGCAAAAGATAATTGATGAGGGAGATCCATACGTAACGGAGACTGTCGGGACGATAAACGAGATTATAAAAAGTCTTCCGGTAAAATGGTCCTTAAGTTACCAGTCGAAGAGCGGACCTGTGAAATGGCTCGAGCCTTCCACAGAGGATATGCTGGAGAAGCTTGCCGGTGAAGGCATAAAGAACCTTCTCGTCGTGCCCGTAAGTTTTGTTTCAGACCATATCGAAACGCTTTATGAGATAGACATCCTTTATAAAACAATGGCTGCCGGCCTCGGGATAAACCTGAAACGGTCGGAATCCCTGAACACTCATCCCAAATTTATCGACGCTCTGCGGGATATCGTCATGACCCGGGTGCGGGAGAAAGGTTGGGCTTAAATCTGTAATTTTACCTTGATTTTGACTCTCACCCTGTGTTAATAATTACAGGTTTTACTTCTTCATATAATCAATAAAGCTCTCGACAGGAGACTGATTTCATGGGTTCTGCACTGTTCAAAGGCGGCATCCATCCGCCCGATAAAAAGGAACTCTCTGCCGGCAAACCGATCACGGAGGCAAGCGCCCCGCAAAGGGTCGTCATACCTTTAAGCCAGCATCTGGGCGCGCCTTGCAAAGCTATAGTGGCAATAGACCAGAAAGTAAAAAAGGGGGAGATGATCGGAGAGGCAGGAGGTTTTGTCTCCGCACCTGTTCACGCATCCGTTTCCGGAAAGGTTATCGCAATCGGTGAATTCCCAAATGCGATGGGAAGGATTATCACTTCAGTCATTATAGAGAATGACATGAAAGAGGAATGGTCTATTCTCAGGGACAGTCCCGACTATATGAAACTGACTCCTGATGAGATGAAGGAGAAAATAAGGGATGCCGGCATCGTAGGTATGGGAGGTGCTGCATTTCCGACGACAGTGAAACTCTCTCCCCCGAAAGAAAAGCCGATAGATACGGTCATCCTGAACGGTTCCGAATGCGAACCATATTTGACCGGTGATTACCGGATGATGCTGGAAAAACCGGTCGAGATAATCGAAGGGCTTAAAGTATTGATGAAGGTTCTCGGTGTAACAAAGGGTTTCATAGGGATTGAGGACAACAAGCCGCAGGCCGTAAAAGCTATTAAAGAGACAGCGGGGGGGCAGGCTGGGATAGAAGTCTTCGGCCTTCCTGCAAAATACCCCCAGGGCGCGGAAAAAATGCTAATAAGATCCATTACCGGAAGGGAAGTACCACCTAAAGCCCTTCCCATGGATGTTAAAGTCGTTGTTCAGAACATCGGCACCTCGTTCGCCGTTTATGAGGCGGTCAGATACGGGAAGCCTTTGATAGAAAGAGTCGTCACTGTAACAGGCGAAGGAATTAACGAAACAAAAAATCTTCTGGTCAAAATAGGCACCCTCGTGTCTCACCTGATCGAAGAATGCGGGGGATTGAAAGACGAAGCATTCAAGGTTATTTCAGGGGGCCCGATGATGGGTTTTGCAATGTCTGAACTCGACGTGCCCGTAACAAAAGGTACATCGGGCATAGTAGCCCTGACAGAAGGCGAAATTGCTCATGCAGGGGATTTTGGCCCTTGCATAAGATGCGGAAGGTGCATCGACGCCTGCCCGATGGGGCTCATGCCTTCAATGCTCAGCATATATGCAGAAAAAGGCTTTTATGAGGGCGCAAAGGAATACAATCTTTTCGACTGTTTCGAATGTGGTTCGTGTGCCTTCGTCTGTCCTTCGAAAAGGCCTATTGTGCAACTCATAAGGCTTGCCAAATCACAGGTGAAACCTTGAATACGGTAATGCCGGCACATCAGTTTGCAGATTTGATAAGTCATTCGAAAAGCCGAATACTGAGATACCCGATAAATAAGTCCGGGAGCTTTCACTGGGAGTTTTCGTGGAGATAACAAAGAGACCACTCATTGTATCCGTAAGCCCTCATATAAAAAATGAGGAAACAACAGCCAGAATCATGTGGAGCGTATCGGTTGCACTCCTGCCTGCAATGGTTATGGCCTCTTATTTCTTCGGTCCCCGCGCTCTTTTTACTGTCGGATTGTGCATCGCGGCCTCGGTACTTTCAGAGTATCTCTATCAGTCGGCGTTAAAGAAAAAAATAACTGTCAATGACGGCAGCGCATTCCTGACCGGCCTGCTCCTTGGCATGAACCTTCCGCCATCTGTGCCTTTTTATATTCCGGTTATCGGGTCATTCGTCGCCGTGATAATAACAAAACAGTTATTTGGGGGGCTTGGATTCAATATCTTTAACCCTGCTCTTATCGGGCGTGCCTTCCTTGTCGTCTCCTTCCCAAAGCTAATGACTATATGGACTGAACCTTCAGCAGCTTTCATAGCCATAGACGCCCGTACAACGGCAACACCTCTGGGAATTCTTAAAGAGCAGGGACAGGCGAAACTCATAGAGCTTTTCGGCGATAAGCTGCACCTTTATTCCCAGCTCCTGATAGGCCACAGAGCGGGCTCTACAGGAGAAACGTCTGCTATAGCGCTTCTTATAGGAGCAGCTTTTCTCCTGTACAGGGGATATATCACCTGGCACATACCCCTTTCATTCCTCGGAACATCGGCCATTATCGCATGGGTTTTCGGATCAAAGGGGACCCTGTTTGCCGGAGACCCGATTTTGCATCTGCTGAGCGGGGGCATGATCCTCGGCGCATTCTTCATGGCCACAGATTATGTAACTTCTCCATCGGTTAGGGCAGGTCAGGTAATCTTCGGCATAGGCTGCGGCTTACTGACGATGCTCATCAGGCTAAAGGGCGGTTACCCTGAAGGTGTAATGTTCGCAATACTGATAATGAACTGTCTGGCGCCTCTTATAGACAGGGGGTTCAGGGCAAAGACATTCGGATTGAAGAAAAAATAATATGCGGAGAAAAAGGACTTGACAGGCAAAGACATTCTGAAGATAACAATGAACCTCGTTGTTATTTACATCGTCGGCGGACTGATTCTTGCTTTCGTCTATGCAAAAACATCGCCTATCATGTTCAGAAATGCATTGCAGGAAAAAGAAGCTGCCTTGAACAAACTCTTTCCGGAAGCCGACACGGTCGAAAGACTCGGCGAATGGTACATACATGACAAACATGCGGAATACTTTGTGGCAAGGAGAGGTGATACGGTTATCGGCTATATCGTCCAGTCGTTCGGCAAAGGTTATTCGAGTTATATAAATACCCTGATCGCAGTTGATACGGATTTCAGGGTCAGGAAAATTGACGTTCTCGGACATGCAGAGACGCCCGGGCTGGGAGACGAGATCGAAGCTGACTCTTTCAAGGATCAGTTTGCAGGGAAGGACCGTGAACATCTGACCTTATTGAAGACTGATACCTCTGATTATGTCCAGGCGATATCGGGTGCGACTATATCAAGCAGGGCAGTTGCCGAGGATGCGGTAAAAAACGGGCTGGAATTTATCATGGAAAGAGTTAAAGAAAAAGGAGCAGATGATGGTGCAGGCCGAAGCTCCTAAATATTTAGACCTCATAAAAAACGGTATTTTCAGGGAGAATACCATCTTCAGGCTGGCCCTGAGCCTATGCCCCTCCATCGCTGTCACCAACAACCTGCGGAACGGGGTTCTTATGGGAGCTGCTGTCCTCTTCGTACAGGTGATGGTCAATATTACAATCTCACTCATGAAAGATTTCATCCATCCGAGGATCCGGCTTCCTATCTTCATGCTTGTCATCTCGGGATGGGTTACCGTAACAGACATGACAATGGCCGCCTTTACACCTGAGGCCTACAAGCAGATGGGACTTTATATACAGTTAATCGTGGCCTTTGCATCTATACTCGCACGTGCCGAGATGTTTGCAAGCAAGAACACTGTTATGCCCTCCATGTTCGACGGCATCGGAATGGGGCTGGGGTTTCTGTTTGCATTAACCATCATCAGTTTTTTCAGGGAACTGCTCGGGAAAGGTTCATTGTGGGGTTTGCAGATCATCAATGCAAAACCCCTGCTGATCATGATCCTGCCGGCAGGCGGTTTCTTTGCCGTGGGTATTTTGATGGGATTTTTCAACTGGCTTGGTATGAAATACGAGAAAAAAAGCCATTAAGATGACTTGATGGCATTTTGCTCATCCAAAAAGGTTTAAGGAGTTACAGCTATGGAATTCTCAAGGGTGTTCGAACTTATAATTGCGGCCTCACTGATAAACAATTTCGTCTTCACGAGATTCCTGGGCCTCTGTATCTTTTTCGGCGTTTCGAGAAAAATGGAGACCGCGGTCGGCATGAGCATCACATTTACAGGGGTCATGATGATCAGTGCGGCACTGAGCTGGCTGATATTCACTTTTGTGATGGTTCCTCTCGATATCACTTTTCTGAAAATTATAGTATTTATAGGCGTTGTAGCAGGTTTTGTGCAGGCATCGGATACGATCATGAGAAAGATATCCCCCGGGCTTTATTACAAGCTTGGCATTTATCTGGCTCTCATCTCTACAAACTGCATAATCCTGGCGGTTCCTCTGATAAATGCCGGTGAGCGCTACAGTTTTATCGAGAGCCTTGCGTTCGCCCTTGGTTCAGGACTAGGTTTTGCGCTGGCGCTGGTAATCATGGCGAGCATCCGTGAAAAACTTGAGCTTGCGGATGTGCCTGAGCCTTTTAAGGGTTTGCCGATCGCTTTCATTGCCACCGGTCTCATCGCTCTTGCCTTTGCAGGGTTTTCAGGACTCATAACAATCTGATATGATAAAAAAATAGACCACCCATGATTGAAGTCTTCAAGACAATTACCGAAAGTTCTTTTCTCTTTCCTTTGACGGACGTGATGCAGTTTCTCATTCCTCAGGCCGGGGTAGGCGGAGGAGTTGAAGCAAAGGAACACGTCGAACTCTTACCGGTAATCAAGTCCACTTTTATTTTTCTTGCAGCTGTTGGAGCAGTCTTCGGTCTTGGTCTGGCTTTTGCAGCGAAAAAGTTCTCCGTCAAGGTCAACCCCAGGGTAGAGCAGGTGAAAGACGTGCTTGCCCATGCGCATTGAGGCGCCTGCGGGTTCGCAGGCTGCGAACAGTATGCAGAGGCAGTTGTGACCAACCCCGATGTGCCCCCTAACCTATGCGTTCCCGCAGGAGCAAAGGGTGCCGAGGCCATTGCAGTCATTACAGGCAAAAAGGCCGTCGCAATAGAGCAACATTTCGCGAGGGTCATGTGCCAGGGTGGATGGAGCCGTTCCGTCAAGAGACTCTCCTACGAGGGAGTGCATGACTGCAGGGCTGTCATTCTGGCAGGCGGAGGGGACAAGGCCTGCAGGTACGGATGTCTTGGATATGGAACATGTGCGGGAGTATGTCCGTTTGATGCCATCTTGATGACTGAAGATAACCTTCCGCATGTCGATATGACCAAATGCACTGGCTGCAGGAAATGCGAGTCTGCCTGTCCGACAAAAGTCATTGAGGTGCTTCCTGCATCCATGGAGGTCCTTGTTGCCTGTCATTCAAAAGATACCGGGAGCATTACCAGGAAGAATTGCGACGCAGGCTGTATTGCATGTGGCATATGCGTTAGGGTATGTCCCTTTGATGCACCTTCCGTTCAGAACAACCTGTCAAGGATAGAAATTGCCAAATGCAGGGTCTGCGGGCTCTGTGTAACGAAATGCCCCACACATGCTATTATGGACTTAATTCCGCAGCGTCCGAAGGCATTCGTGAAGGACAACTGCATCGGCTGTCGTATCTGTGCCAAGGTCTGTCCTGTAAATGCGGCCTCGGGCGAACTTAAGAAACTGCATATAATTGATCAGACAAAGTGTATAGGCTGCGGAATCTGCACTTTAAAATGCCCTGTTCAGGCCATCGACGGAACTTTCAACGCAACAGACGTTTTTGCCAGGGCTGCAAAGAAAACCCGGGCTGCCTGATATCCGGAAGTCTAAATCCCGGCCTGCCTGTTTTGCCCCCCTCCCGCAAGTTGAACAACACCTGTACAGTCTGATATTATTTAGTAGAGCACACTTTAACAATCATGGATAAAATATTATTCGATTTTCTTAAGTCAAGCCCGATTCTGTCTGCATGCAGGCTGACGGATACAGAGATAGCAGAACTCGCGGCGCAACTCAGAAAGCAATGCATCTCCAAGCATGTGGAGGAAGTGGTCAGGATGGTGGAAGAGGTTATCAGTATCAACCCCACCCTGGACTGGAAAGAAATATTGGAGTCGGCGGCAAAGAAGATCGTTGACTTTCTGCATGCCGATGCTGCTTCGATCAGGATATTCGACCCGGAAACTGACAGGCTCGTCGCCTTCGGCTCCCATCAGTATGAGGAGTCAGGCAGACTGAAAAGCATACCTCTTGAGAAATCTGTAGCAGGCAAAGCCATTAAAAGCGGAAAAAGCTTTCTTGTACCGAATATACTGCTTGAGCCCGATTATGTTAATAAGGATATAGTCACGGAACATGGCTTTAATTCGCTCATGGCAATCCCTATAATTATCCCCGGGTTCATCAACAAAGAATTCCTGATTCAGGGATCTATACAGATATATTACAGAGAAATCGACAAGGAATTCGATCCCCTTGAGGTGGCCAATGCCGAACTGATGGCCCGGCGTGTAAGTTACGTGCTTGCCAAGAAACGCATTCTTGATCTTCAGAAACTTAACCAGCAGAAAGAAAAGATCGTTGAGAAGATTTTCGTAAAGCTCAGCCACCGGGAGGGCATCAAGATGAAAGATGTTTTCAGGATGATGATGCCTGAACTGGTTGACGTCATACATATACAGAGCTGCACCCTCTTTTCCATATCGCAGGACAGAAAGCACCTGCAGATTGAGCTCGAATACCCGGTCGGCCAGGAAAGCCATTCCATAAGCTGCATGTACAACATAAAAGACCATCCTTACTTCGATGTTCTGATTAATAAATCAGAAACTCATGCTGACTATGAATATGAGAGGATAACCCCATCCTACACACTTATTAAAGACCCCTTAAAAAGCAGGCTTTCAAACGATGAACTGAAAAGATATGCCTCCAGACAGAACGTAAACTCCGTTCTCCTTATTCCCCTGAAGGCCGCAGATGAAATTAATTATTTTCTGGTTTTTTATGCAAAAGACCGCCGTCAGGAGTTTACTGAGCACGAGATAGAATTGCTGAACTTTTTCGGAAAAGAGATTATGAAAGCACTGAGGATTGAAAAACTGGACGATGTGCTGCACGACTTCAAAAACCCGTCGATTGCAATTGCGGGTTTCGCCAAAAGGGCAAAAAAACTCTTCGAAAAGGAAGACATCACCGATGTCAGGGACAGGATATCGGAATATATGGACATCATAATCGAGGAGACTACCAGGATGCAGGAACTGTCGATTTATCCGAACCTCGAAGGCCGGGAACGGGTTGTCGATCTTACCGAGGTGTTGAAGAGGCGCTTTAAGATAAATGAAGAAGCGATCAGGGAGCAAAAAAGGTCTAAGATAAGGCTTATACAGAACGATCTGCAGCCCGGCCTCATGATCTACTGTTCACCGTTCGGTTTTGAGAGGGTCCTCGACAATCTTCTTGACAATGCCACAAAGGCCATACCGGAAGAAAGCGGCGGAGAATTGTCCATAAGGAGTTACCGCAAAGAGGACATGGCATGCTTCGATATCAGAAATACCGGAAGGATACCTGAAGACAATATCGAGCAGATAAAGAAAGGTGAAGTGAAGGGCCGCGGACTGAATATAATCTACCGCTTTATACAGGGGACGCATGGCAGGCTCGAGGTATTCACCGATTCGGACACCACCACCTTCCGGGTGATGATCCCCCTTTATCAATAAATATTTCACACACCATTTAATATCCGTATAATGAAAAACGCAATCAAAGTCATTGAGAAGAAAACCGTTTTCGAGGGACGGTTCATAAGGCTTGTCCTTACACGGTTTACCGATTCGTCAGGCATCACAAGGGAATGGGAATCCATAGAGAGGGTCAACTGCCGGGGGATAGTTGCCATAGTGCCCGTCACGGCGGCCGGGGAATTCATCATAATAAGGCAATTCAGGCCGGCTGTGAGCCGGTTTGTTGTAGAATTCCCCGCAGGTTTGAATGACAGAGGCGACACGCTTGAAGGGGCTGCAAGAAGGGAACTGATCGAGGAGACGGGTTATTCAGCAGAAGAGATGATCTTCCTTGCAGAGGGACCCCTGTCATCAGGCGCCTCCGGAGAGATACTCACTGTTTATCTGGCAAAGGGCATCAAGTTTACAGGTATAGGCCACAGGGACGAAACCGAAGATATTGAAGTATTGAAAATTCCGGCAGGCAGGATCGAATCCGTATTGTCAGACCTGCAGTCAGAGGGGAATTATATCGATCTTAAAGTCTACGGCTTTATCGAACTTGCAAAAAAACATTTACCAGTATGAGTCTCCGCTCAGGTCGCTTTTCGTGTAATGCCCGAGATTTTCAGTCGGGCACCAATGTTTTTAAAAGGGTTACCTTATTATTACTTTAATAAATTTTCTCTTCCCCACTTTAACCAAATATTCACCGTGCTTCAGTCTTGCATCGGGGTCGGTAACCGGCTTATCATTCACTTTCACGCCACCCTGCCTGATAAGCCTTAAAGCCTCACTCGTGCTTTTAACAAGATCAGCTTCTTTGATTATCTGAGGCAGCCATGTTTCTTTTGCGCTTTCAGTAAGATTGTCTGTTCCTATAGTAATCTCACGCAGATCATCCGGGAGCCCCTTTTGCGCAAAAACATGATCAAATTCCGCTTTAACTTTGAGCGCCTCTTCATTGCCCCAGTAACGCCCTGCGAGTTCAAAAGCCAGGTCCTCCTTAGCCCTCTTGGGATGGACCTCGCCCTTCCCTATGCCTTCCTTCAATGCCTGAAATTCTTCGAGAGTGATATGGCTCAAAAGCTCATAATATCTGAGCATGAGTTCGTCGCTGACAGACATAACTTTTCCATACATCTCTTTGGGAGGCTCATTGATCCCTATGTAGTTTCCAAGACTCTTGCTCATCTTATTGACACCGTCGAGCCCTTCCAGAAGCGGCATGAGGATGACAGCCTGTTCCTCGACCCCCATTTTCCTCTGCAGGGTCCTGCCCATGAGAATATTAAACTTCTGGTCAGTCCCGCCGAGTTCCACGTCCGACTTGAGATAAACTGAATCGTATGCCTGAAAGAGTGGGTAATAGAATTCGAGGACCGTTATATCCTGGTGATTCTCGTATCGTTTTTTGAAGTCCTCCCTTTCAAGCATTCTCGCGACGGTCTGCATCATGCCAAGCCTGACAATATCCATTACGCCCATCTTTGAAAGCCATTCACTGTTGAAACGCACCTGAGTCTTTTCAGGGTCCAATATCCTGAATACCTGTTTCTTGTATGTCTCGGCATTCTTCAGGGCTTCTTCCGCTGTCAGCGGCTTTCTCGTCTCGGACCTGCCTGTCGGGTCACCAATCATGCCGGTGAAATCGCCGATAAGGAATATAACCTCGTGCCCAAGTTCCTGGAACTGCCTCATTTTCTCAAGCAGCACCGTATGACCAAGGTGAATATCCGGCGCAGTCGGATCAAAACCGGCTTTAATTCTGAGAGGTTTTTTCTCAGAATAAGACTTTTCAAGCTTCTTAAGGAGATCGGCTTCGATGATGATCTCGACCACTCCCCTTTTGATGATTTCGATCTGTTTTTCAGGAATTAGCATAGGGTCTATAATAAAATGCACCGACTCTAAACGTCAACGCCCTGCAACGCCTGCTCATAATCGAAAACGAAGCATGGGAAATGATATAATTAGCTGTGGAAGATTATGCCACGGATAAAGAACGGCTTGATGAAGCGCTGGAACTCCTCTGGGTTCTGAATGAAGAAGGCCATGATAGCCTGAACCGCTTCCGGCTCAGCTCGGAAGATGATGAGGTCGATGAACTCATCAGCGTTATGAAGGAAGAGCAACTTGTTGTAGTCTCTGATGAAACTTTCCGGTTGACTGAGAAGGGCAGGTCGATCGCCAGAACCCTCATAAGAAGACTGCGGCTTGCTGAAAGGCTCTTTACCGACGTCTTCGAGATGCGCGGAGATTCCGTTATCGCAGACGCATGCAAGATGGAACATATCCTCAGCGAAGAGCTGACCGACAGCGTCTGTACATTCCTGGGACATCCGGTGACATGCCCCCACGGCAAGCCGATACCCAGGGGAGAATGCTGCAAAAAATATAAAGTAGAGGTCGAGCCCGTTGTCAACAGGTTATCCGAATTCGAAGTCGGATCAAGGGGCAGGATCACTTTTATCGTTCCTACCAATCAATCACGTCTCGGCAGATTGAATTCGCTGGGCATAGTCGCCGGAAGTGTCATCAGACTTCTTCAAAGAAAGCCCTCCTATGTAATACAGGTGGATGAAACGACCGTTGCCATCGACCCGGATATTGCCAAAGAGATCTACATCAAAAAGACTGCTTAGGCTGCCTAAATTTACATAATAAGGGGTAACGGGTAAGGGATGGAGTATTTGATCAGAGGGTTTTCAGCTTGCCGTCCGACAACCTGAAAACCCTGTCGATGTTTTTTGAGAGTAAATCATGGTTATGTGTAATCATCACATAGGTACCCGCCTGTTCATTCAGATATTTCAGAAAATTTTCAGTAGAAGCTTCATCAAGTCCTGATGTCGGCTCATCGAAGAGATAGCACTCAGGCTGCATTGCCATAACTGTAGCAAGGGCAACCCGTCTTTTTTCCCCTCCTGAAAGTCTGTGTGTAATCCTCCTCTCGTATCCGCTAAGCCCCAGTTTTGCGCATGTCTCCTTAACAATCTTCTGCGCTTCGTTATGAGACTTTCCGAGATTGAGAGGACCAAATGCAATATCCTCCTCGACTGTCGGACAGAACAACTGGTCATCGGAATCCTGAAAGAGAAGCCCTATCCTCTGCCTTACCTCCAGAAACTCAGCCTCGGCTTTTCTGATACGTTGAAATATTTCGATGCTGCCGGACAATGGCCTCAGAAGACCCATTACAATATGAAACAGCGTAGTCTTGCCGGCTCCATTCGGACCGACAAGTCCTATCCTCTCGCCTTTTTTCAGAGAGAAATCAAGACCCTGAAATACCATCTTTCCGTTCTGATAAGAAAAATGGAGGTCACTGATTTTTATAAGAATGTTATCTGCCATTAAATGCCAATATACCTAAAATAAGAGTTGTGACAGTCATGAGGATTAAGAAGAGGTAGTCCCTTGTATGCATATGAAAATGCGTAATGATCGGAAATCTGCCGGTGAAACCCCTGCAGAGCATCGCATTGTATATTCTCTGGGATTGATCATAGCTCCTTACTATGAGCATGCCCACAAGGTATGCATATGTCCTGTATGTATGCAGGTTTGATTTTGCCCTGAAGGCCCTGACGCTGATGGCCCGCCTTAATGTTGTATATTCTTCATGCAGTACGCTGATATAACGGTAGAAGAAAAAAAACAGATAGACAAGCTTGTTCGGAACTTTCAGGTGGACAAGCGCATGGGCAAGAGAGAAGACTTCCGAAGTCCCGAGAATCGCTATTGTGGCTAGCACAATGGCATTGGCTTTAAGCGTGACAGACAGTGCGAAGGTAATACCCTCGCGGCTGGCGGTTAACGCACCTATTCTAAGAACTGCTTCGCCGGGGAAACCGAAAGGCAGAAACGCCCAGAGAAGCAGGACAAAAATATTTACTGCGGCGAGCCTGTTCATCAGCTTTTTCATGTTGATACGGGCGATGACTATCATAAGAAAAGAAAACAGGAGGGCTATTGCCGGAAAGACAGGATCTTGCATGAGCGCTACGACAATAACATAAGGCATCAGCGAGATGAATTTCACTCTCGGATCAAGCCTGTGAAAAAACGATGTGCCCTCTGCAAACTCCTCAAGATGCATTTCTTATTCAGGTTTTTATTGAGACTGCGTATTACGCCCCGCCGCCCTTCCCTTGAAATATCCTATTATACCGATAATACCTATTATATACCCGATACCTCCGACTATTTCGGTCAGGCCCGGCTTTTCGCTCTGTTCCTGCAGCTTGACGAGTATTCTCATAACCGGCTCCAGTTTGCTGTCAACAACCTTTCCCACTAATGCCTCCATATCCTCAGCCGGAGCCGGCTGATTAATCGTGGCCTGGACTCCGGGGACATCTTCCCTCTTTATCAGCTTTGGCTCATGGGCTGCAATGTTTACCTGCCCGGTCTTTTTATCTGTCATTTTTTTTGACAGAGGCAGTCCTGCCCTGACTTCTTCTTCACTGAGGACGTATTCATTCTGATGCCCCAGACCCGCGTACAGAATCAGTTTCAAGGCAGTGGCATGCGGGATATCGAAGGAGTATTGCCCGTTATCATCCGTATTCCCTTCAAGCAGCTTCTTTCCGGTCTTGTCATCGACAACTTCAATGACCGAGTTTCTGCATTTTGAACCGTCTGCAAAATAGCCTTCCGCATGGACTTTGCCATCCTGCACATAAGCAAATATATTCACCTTATGGGCATCAGCAGAATTCGCAAAAGCGCAGATTGCCAGAAGCATGCAGGCAATAAAGCCGGCCGCGCGGATAACCGCCCCTTTGCATAATGCATGGTAAAAATAAAGATTTAAAAAGCAAGTTTTCATCTGCCCACCTCCAGGATTTCCGGTTTAACTTTCTTCAGAAAAGTAACACAGAATGCTGCTATAATCCCCTCGATCACCATTATGGGAAGATGGGTAATAGCGATCACCTTTGCCACGTTGATCAAGCCCTCTCCCGTAGCCACAAGGGCCAAAGCGATAAACAGCGCCCCTCCTGCTATGCCCGTAACTCCTGCCAAAAATCCTCCCAATACGACCACCGATGCATTCAGCCTCCTGGTGAGAGGTGAGAAAAGCATATATGCAATGACAGCAGGAGTTGCCATGATCACGGTATTGACCCCAAGAGACGTGAATCCCCCAAACTGGAAAAGAAGCGCCTGAAGGGATAATGCGACAAAAATGGAGGGGAAGGCCATCCAGCCAAGAAGAATTCCGAGGAGACCGTTTAAAACAAGATGTGCTGCAGAAGGTCCAACCGGCACATGAATAAGGGAAGCTACAAAAAACGCGGAAGAAAGCACCGCAACCTGCGGAATTTTATCGTAGCTCATTTTCCTGAGACCGATTCCGATTCCGGCAGCAGACAGAACGGCGCCTGCAATTAATACAGGCGCCGATAATACACCCTCAGATATGTGCATGTTATTTCATATCCCTTGTCTTCACCCAGATGACCGCTCCGATTTCCACAGGATAATCTTTCCCTTCATGCGGCATTTTATAGTCAGCGGTACTAAGCGCGGCAAATCCCCACCAGCCGGCTTTAGGCATTGCATAGGTAAAAACACCGTTCTGGTCCGCTTTAACGACCTGTGTGACATAAGGCTCGGCGGGAGCTTTAAGCCTTCCACCTTCATTATAGTACTCGACCTCAACTTCTGCATTTGGAACAGGTTTCCCGTCCACCTTCACAATTCCCTGAAAGACGTTACCCGCCCATAAACCATATGGCCGGGTCAGGGGAACAATCTCTGTTTTCATCCCGATTTCAGCATCCCAGCCTTCCTCAAGACCAAGCGCATTAACAATCAGTTTTGTATAATGAATGATAAAGGACTCTTCAGCAGGTTCCCAGTAAGGGGCCGGTTCAACAAAAAAAGCATAATCTCCAGGGGCCTTAATCTGATATGAGGCTTCCCAGGCAGCAAATTTCTTCACTTCCTTCCTTTTCAGGCTCTTCAGGAGATCCTGCTTTTTTCCATCAGCGAAAACTCCGAAGGCTTTCGGCATATCCATATTCATATAATGCCCCTCAAAGGGATGGATAAATTTGACGTCCAGCGTGATCGTCTTCTTGTCCTCTTTTCCCACTATGTCATCTGAAGGTATGATCATGCCAAAATGCGCCCAGCAGAGTGAGAGTGACGCCATCAGCAGAGTCGCTGCAAATGCAATTATCATAAGACATTTTTTCATCGTCTTAATCTCCTTGTATTTTTTATATATCTTTTAGAAATAGGCATTCATCCTTATGCCGTAAATAACCCCATCCCTGTCTTTGCTATCTTTCATATCATCCTTAATATATTGAATATCCAGCGTGACATCGCTGAAAGAAGTCATCCTGAATTTCGCATAAGTTTCGAAGGCGGTCGTATTGTCTAAATCCGAAGAGCACGCACCATCAAGATATGCATACCCAATTCCTATTTCGTCGTCTTCTCTTCCCCAGAGTTTGCCGTTAATATTCACTCCGCCGGAGTAGATTTCATCATGTCTGATTACTGCCTCATCGTCCTGCCAACTGGCCCTTACAAAAACGCCTGCTATTTCCCCCAGTTTCTGATCTGCCGATATGCCGAAGCCCTGCAGGTTATCCTTCTCAAGTTTGTCAGGGCATTGAAAACGTTTGTTAGTTGTAAACCCGTATATCCTGTAGTTTCCTTCGCCCATGGCAGTAGACAGTTTGTATCCTGCCTGCATCGCGTAATAATTATAGTTAGTGAATTCATCATCACCGGATTCAAATTTTGTATTCATGGCAAGGGCCCGAATGGTGAAGTTTGAAACGTTCAACTCGATGACTCCTCCAAGATCATATGAAGGCAGATTTACGTTACTGTGATTCACGAAAGCTTCATTCATAAAATGGCTGCACTCACAGTTCGCAAAATTGTTGTCATCGATATACGCTGTAGCATCGATGATTCCGCCCGTCATGCCGAGTGACATATTTTCGGACATCCTGAAAGTATGTTTATACCAGGCTTCGAGCAGATAGTCCCTGTCCCTTCCGTTTATGTCTTTCAGGTCGTCTTCGAGGTCATCCGCATAGGGCGCAAGAGAGAAAGGATTTACGCTGTTTAATCCGTTCCCTGCGCCAAAACCGACGGTTATCTGAAACTCATCGTTCTCCGTAGGATGGAAGTTAACTCCCAGATCAAAGACAGCAGCGCCTTTATCAGAATCGTCAACTCCCTTAACATCGAAATCCCCGTACTGATAAACACCGGTCAGCGTCCCTTCCACAGAAAGCTTTTCATTTACATCATAAGACAGAACGATGACAGGAAATGCAAAAATCAGAAAAAAACCTGTGAATACCAGGATTGATAGTCTGCTTGTCCACTTTGCCATGATATAATTCCCCCTTTAATTGCCTGATTCCGGAATCAAAATTTTATTCTTTCATCGGATGGAAAAAAGAAAATTCTTTGTAATAAGGCTGTTATTTGACTGTATCTCCTTTCCCGCGGCAATAAAAAAAGCCGCGAAAGCTTTTTGACCTGCCGGTCAATTTATAAGCCTTCGTGGCTCGGTTTCTTTGATTACGATATCAGAGCTATCTTTTAAATGTCAAGCTCTTCATGAGGGCTGCGGGGAAAAAGCCTCTACTTTCTGAGTTCCCCTCCGGTTTTTTCGAGCACGTATTTTAACAGAGATTCGTGGAGGCTATCGACCTCCTCGTCCCTTAAAGTCCTGTTCCTGGACCGGTATACGAAATTATACGCAAGGCTCTTCTTGCCAGACGGGATATTGCCGCCCTGAAAACAGTCAAAAACAGAAACTTCTTCTATAAGGTCCGTGGGGAATGAACTGATCAGTTCCCGAACAAGGGAAGACGGAATAGTTTCATCAAGGACAATGGCGATATCACGCTCGACCGATGGATACCTGGGAACCGGACTGTATTGAATTGAATCAGGAATAAATGTCAAAAGCGGATCAAGGCGAATTTCAAAGAGGACGATCTCCGGCTTCTGCTTTTTCAAAGCCAGTTTCTCAACCACATCAGGTCCAAGGACGCCAAGATAACCTATGCGGGAGTCTGAGACATAAATATCGGATGCCTGTCCCGCATGGAAAAACGGTTCTGAAGACGGTGAGAACAAATATCCCCTGATCTTCATTTCTTCAAGCATAGATTCCAGAGCGCCTTTAGCAAGAAAAAATCCCCTCGTGTCTTCTTTCCACAGCGCCTGAGATTTTTCCCTGTAAAATATTCCGCCCAGTCGTAACTCCTCGGTCGGAAGGCTTTCGCCTGTATCCAAAAAAACCTTCGCAATTTCAAATATCCTGATATCTTTAATCCCCCTGTCAACATTGTATTTCAGGTTTTCAATCAGCGCCGGCGTCAGGGTTGTCCTTAAAAGGCATCCGTCCTGACTCAGGGGATTCCCGATAGAGATTGCTTTTCTTCTGCTGTCTGATTCAGGAATATTTAAGATATCGAGACTTGATTTCCCCATGAAACTGAAATTGATCACCTCTGTAAAGCCTGTTTTCCTGATTGCCTCACGGATCCTGCTGAGATGCATTCTTCTCCTGTTTAAATGCCCTGAAGAAAGCGAACTTTTAGGGACTGTGGTTGGAATGCTATCGTAGCCGTAAATCCTTGCTATCTCTTCAGCCACATCGTTCTCCCTTTTTATGTCACGCCTGTGCGCAGGTGGATAAACAACAAAAGCATCTTCTTTCTTTTCAGCAGGTATAGAAAGCCTCTTCAGAATTTCCAGCATTTCAGATTGTTCAAGAGCAGTTCCCAAATGTTTATTTATGCTTTCGAATCTTGCTGCAACAGGTTGCTTCAGATATCTGACGGGATACTCATCTATAATTTCATGGATAGTCCCACCGGCAATTTCCCGTATCATCAGTGCAGCCCTGTCGAGAGCCTTTTCAAGGAACTCTATATCGGTCCCGCGCTCAAACCTGTATGAAGCTTCGCTGACAAGGCCGAGCTTCTTTGATGTTCTTCTGACCGAAACCGGATCAAAGTATGCACTCTCGAGAAATATATTCTTTGTCTTCGCGGTAACCTCTGTATCCGATCCGCCCATAACACCTGCAACAGCCACAGGATTTTCATTGTCCCATATCAGGAGCGAGTCCCCGGGTATAATGCGCTCGATACCATCCAGGGTTTTCATTCTGGTCTGGATTCCCCTGCCTTTAACAGTCTCCGGCGTACCGATCAATATTTTTTTGCCCTTGAGTGTATCCGCATCGAATGCATGCAGCGGATGACCGAACTCCAGAAGGACATAATTGGTGATATCAACAACATTATTTATGGAACGCATTCCGCATTTTTCAAGCTTTTCCCTGATCCATCCCGGTGAAGCAACGATGCCGACTCCTGTAATCAATCTTCCGGCATATCTGTTACAAAGCTCCGGATTCATTATGCCGACAGAAAAATCAGGGGAGTTCTGTTTTTCGGCGATTTCACAGGGTGGCATCTTCAGCGGGAGCCGGTAAGCCGCAGAAAGCTCCCTTGCAATGCCAAGGACACTGAGGCAATCCGGTCTGTTTGGTGTAACGTTGACCTCAAAAACAGTCCTGTGAGGTGAGGCGCTGAGTTCCATAACCGCTTCGCCTCCCGCCTCTGCTGTTCCCTCTATTTCAAGGCCGATCATCGTAAGTCTGTGAGCCACTTCTTCGGGAGAGGCTACAACGTCAACAAAATCTTTGAGCCATTCATAGGTAATGCGCATGGAGTCTATTATAGACCCGCGAATTCCGGATTGACAAGAGGGCGCTCCTGGTTATTATAGACTGGGTAAGTTTCACCATCAACATTTACAGTTTATACATCGCCTTTCTTTGAAGAATATTGGTATCTATCTCTTTTCTTCCGTCTTTTTATCATCATCCGCACTCAGTTCGATGATCCTCTGTGCGTATCCATCTTTCAGTTTTTGCAAATATTCCGCATCAATCTTACCTTTACAGGTCTCAATCTCGGTAAAACGCTTTGGTATAGAAATTGAGCCGGGATCAAACCCTGTAGCAAACCTGGTCCTCCAGCGCATTTTCTGAATATGGCGCGATACATCAGAAATGCTGCCTGCAAGATCAGCATAACCAACTGAATTCAGGCATCGGCCAAGGAGTTCACCATTGTAAACACTCCGGGCGAAAAGGCATGCTATCATCGATGTGAGAAAGACACGTTCCTGTTCTTCCCTGACAAGGAAATCAACCGCCTTTTCAACGTTCTTTTCCTCTGTCTTCTGGTCATAGGAGTATCCACCTGAATCAAGGTGAGAATGCCTGAACCCCAGGGCCTGCGATGTGAAGAATACTTCCCCTGTAGCATAGCCTGCCATTTCCTGCCCCAGCACACATGCAAAGTCTTTACCGTTATATCGCTCAGCAGCAACCATGGTCCCTTTGCTCAGGGTCTGATAGAATTCATTCGTCCCCATGGCAAGGTGCTTCATTGCCTCCTTATATCCTTCAGCATCTCCGAATTTCAGCGGGATGATAGTTTCCTTTTCAGAGATGATACCCTTTTCGAAGGCCTCTGTTGCCCAGGCAAGGGCCACTCCTCCGGAGATGACATCGAGTCCCATTCTTTCAACGATGTCTATAATATCAAGCACCCTGAAACAATCAAGCACCCCGAGCATTGAACCCGTGGCGAAAATAGGTTCATGGTCATATGCTATCTGACGGTAGAGGTATCTGTTTTCTTTGGCAAACCGCTCACGTACAAACCCGATATGGATACAGCCAACCGGGCATCCCGCGCAGGCGTTGTTCCTGAGCAATGCCGCCTCTGCAAACCTCTCGCCGGAAATCCCTGCGATATTCGGGTCGGATGTATCCTGGAGGTTTCTGACAGGAAGCGCCCTGATACTATTCAGCGGGATTACATTACTCGGCGTGCCGAGGTCGTGGTATTTGCTCATCATGTCAGTGTCTGTAAGCTGCTTATGGACTTCTTCAAAAAGCCTGGGATAATCCTTATTCCCGGGAAGCAGAAACGTCGAATCTCCCTGTATGGCGATGCCCTTGAGATTCTTTACCCCCATGACTGCTCCTCCGCCGAGCCTGCCAAAGTGGCGGTAGGTATCAGCATTTATGCCTGCCATGGATGAACCATTCTCACCCGCAGGGCCTATGCGGAGAATGCTCCTGTGTCCTGAACCCCGAAACATGTGGCGAAGATATTTGCCGGTGGCATAAACGTCCATTCCCCACAGATAGTGCACCTCTTTTATTTCGATGCGCCGGGATCCGAGAAAGATACAGACCGGTTTCGGAGCCTTGCCGGTAATCACGACTGCATCGAGGTCTGCAAACCGGAGAGCAAGCGCTGAACGCCCTCCGGCGTGGCTTTCGGCGTATTGATTATGGTAAGGAGACCTGAAGGCGCATACGGTCTTGCTCATCAGGGGGAAATACCCGGTTAGCGGTCCGATCGCAAATATGAGAGGCTGTTCAGGTTCATCCCACGGCTTGTCCGCCTGTCCGTATTTGGCAAACAGATGCGCTGCCAGACCACTTCCTCCCGCCACCTCGTTTCGCCCTCCCACGTCGACGATGGCACTCTGCCCTGTCGTAAGGTTAATCGTAACAATTCTGAAATGATCCCGGATCATGACTGCACCTCCTCACCTTTTTCGCCCGCCGCGGACTCCGTGATGACTTCTTCCGTTTCTAGGCAGTCGTGGGGACAGTATGGTACGCACCGGCCGCAATGAATGCAGACAAAAGGCTCACCCGTATGATCCAGATAAATCGCATCAACAGGACATGCCTTTGCACATTCGCCGCAGCGGATGCAGAGCTTTTTCCTTACAATGACGCCTCCCCCTTTTCTCTGGGAATAGGCCCCTGTAGGACAGGCTTGGGCACATGGAGCGGGATTGCAGGCGAGACAGGTCCTTGCCTCAAACCCCGTCGAAAGACCCCCTGATGTACGTATGCGTATCCCCGCGGTATCCCAGGAAAGCCTCTTGTGTACAAGGCGTGCACAGGCAAGTGAACAGGAGTGGCAACCTATGCAGCGTTCCATTCTCGGTGTGGTCAGTATTTTCATGGCAAAATCTCCTTTTAATGCGCGTTCATCTGCTATTCAGAGACGGATCATTATATTCTATGTATGAGCCCGCCTTCTACCAGGATCGTCCTGGGTTTTTGCAGCAAAAAGGAGCGTTGCTCCCCAGGTATCTATCGATTGCGGTGTTCCTTTCTCCAGGTACAGCGGATTGTTAGCGCATCATTTAAATAGATCCTGCACTTTTGCAACAAATTCTCCGGGATTTTCAGGAGTAAATCGCAACTCTTTAAAGAATCCATTTATTCTTCTAATTCCCACGTGTTCATTTAAATCAGCCAGATCAATTTTTAACGCCCAAAAAGACGTTCTAATGACCGGGGGTTCAAAAATATCTATTGAAATGAGATCATCTTTTTTGATTGCGAATGTTTTTAAAAAAAACGGGAATCTGCATCTTAGCTCAATTCTATCAGCATAAATACAATACTCATTGCCCATGCTTTTCAGGGTTGGTCCAGATCTATATATAGGAGTATCGATCCTTTTCAATTTTTGTATCTTACTAATATATATTTTTGAACCTATTCCATGTCTTCATAAGAGATTATTACTTCCCGGGTAGATTGTCAATTGGCACTATTAGTTTATATGTCTGGCGCTTGCATCGAGTTTACGAAGGAAAAAGTGGACACCAAAGTCGGATAAAATAGACTAAAGATGGAGGTGTGAAAATGAAAGAATATACCGCAAGGCAGGTACACTAAGGAGTTTCGGGAGGAAGCAGTCAAGATGGTAGTGGATGGAGGCAGCACGGATATTATCGTTGTCGCCATCGACGTTGAGCAAGTGGGTAAAGGCGAGCAAGGCCGGTAAACTGAAGTATATAGGAAAGAACTATAGGCCCCTGCCTGAGATTGAGATGGAGCTGACAAGGGTCAGTAAAGAGTTGGCATAGACCAAGATCGAGAGAGACCTGCTAAAAAAGCGGCCGCGTAGTTTGCTAAGGAGTCGCTGCCCAGTGCGCAATGATGAATGACTATGGCGACTTTATGGCAAGAGATTTGTTGAATATTATTGAGCTATACACATTGACTTATTAATTCTTTTTTGAATACTATATAACTATTAAAGGGGAGTAGCTGAATCAGTGGCTATCGTCAGCACGGCCTAAAAATCCGGTACCACTGGTTAGATAAAACTAACAAGCAAGACCTTTACCACGATTAAAGCAGCATTTTGTGGTGAAGGTTTTTTTTATGAAAAAAGGAGTGGGCATTAAAAAAGTGATACTAGAAAGCACGGAATCATGTTTTTGGGTGAGGCTGAGCCATTAACTCAATGGCTCGATAATGTAATAACTCTGCTTATAAAAAAGGAGAATTGCTATGCCGTTAAAGCCAAGCGAACAGGAAGAAGAACATTTTGCAAGGATGGAGTATGAAAGAAAAAAGAAGATCGAAGAAGAAAAACACAAGGCACTTGCTGCAGGAGAAATAAAGAGACTCCAGGAGATCCATTACATGCGGTGCCCTAAATGTGGTATGGAGCTTATTGAGATCGACTACAAAGGGATAAAGATCGACAGATGTTCCGAATGTGAAGGAATATGGCTTGATGCCGGGGAGCTCGAAACAGTATCGAAGCTCGAGAAATCGGGGATTGATAAATTGTTCAGCGTGTTTAAGAAGTAAAGTGCGCAAATAAACCAATATGAACTCTGGAGGTGAGTCCGTATTGATGCGGACTCACCAATTTCCGTAACGGTAATAATTTATGAATTCCATTAGTTGAAAAACATATTAAAAAAAAGAGTACAGTGAATGTGGATTCAACAAAAAAGCACAGAAATGAATAAGGCGATATTTTTAGACAGGGACGGGACGATCAATGAAGATGTAGGAGATTTATATTCCTCCGATAAACTGATTTTCATTCCCCGAGCGATTGAAGCCTTAAAGGTTTTACAGCAAAAATTCCAGCTCTTTATTATTACCAACCAGCCTGGAATCGGGAAAAATATATTCAGCAAAGATGAGTACCTGCAATTTAACGAATATTTTATCGGGCTGCTGAATAGCTGCGGCGTTACTATTAAGCAGGTATATCATTGTCCGCATAGAAAGGAAGAAAAATGTATTTGCCGCAAACCTAAACATTATTTTATTGATGAGGCTCAGAAAATATATGACATAGATATAAAAAGCTCTTATGTCATAGGGGATCACCCGCATGATGCAGAAATGGCATCCAGGGTTGGAGCCCGTTCGGTTTACCTTTTGACAGGTCATGGCGAAAAGCATTTAGAGGAACTGACTATTGAACCAACTTTTATTGCCGATGACATTTATGAAGCCTCTCTTTGGATTATGGGCAGAATAAGTCCTGCATCAAATAAATAGAGGAGATATATGCACTGGCATCAGAAATCAGCAGATAATATTTATGAGGAACTGAAAGCTTCTCCCCAAGGTCTTTCTTCAGAAGAGGCACAAAAACGCCTTGAACAATACGGCTCCAATGAACTGACAGAAAGGAAAAAGAAAACCCCGTTTATGATGTTCCTCGACCAGTTCAAGGATTTCATGATCCTTGTCCTTATTGGTGCCGCGATTATTTCGGGTTTCATAGGTGATATTACCGACACCATAGCAATAATTGTAATTGTTATGCTTAATGCTGTTATAGGATTTGTCCAGGAATACCGGGCAGAAAAGGCGATGGCTGCCCTGAAAAAAATGGCAGCGTCTGTTGCAACCGTCATAAGGAGCGGGACGCCTGCAAACATTCCGGCGGCTGAACTTGTTCCCGGTGATATTGTATCTCTTGAAGCCGGCAAGATTGTTCCTGCAGATATGAGATTAGTAGAGTCTGTCCGGTTAAAGTCTGAAGAAGCCGCGCTTACCGGTGAATCCTTATCTGTCGAAAAGCATATAGAGGCATTACATGATGATAATTTGCCGATCGGTGACAGGAAAAACATGACGTACAAAGGAACATTCGTCACCTATGGCCGTGGTATTGGTATTGTTGTGGCAACAGGAATGAAAACTGAACTCGGAAAGATCGCAACCATGCTTCAGGAAGAAGAAGAGGTAAAGACGCCGCTTCAAAAAAGGCTCGCAGCATTTGGCCGGAAACTTGCAATTGCTGTTCTCGTAATATGCTCTTTTGTCTTTGGTATTGGCATAATGAGAGGCGAAGCGCCTTTTTTAATGCTCCTTACCGCCATTTCCCTTGCTGTTGCAGCGATACCTGAAGCCCTTCCTGCTGTGATAACCATCTCCCTTGCTCTCGGCGCGAAAAAGCTGGTAAAACAGAACGCTCTCATAAGAAAGCTCCCTGCCGTGGAAACACTCGGGTCAGTAACCTATATCTGTTCTGATAAAACAGGAACTCTCACGTTGAACAAGATGACGGTTGAAGAGATATGGGCAGATGGGAAAATAATTAAGGATTATGGATTAAGGAGTAAAGGTGAAAAAACTGAATCCTTAATGCTTACACCGTATCCCATAATGATGATGGCTCTTGCATTAAGCAATGATGCTCAGATAGATACAAAAGGCGATGTTATCGGTGATCCTACAGAAATTGCTTTGTATAACATTGCAAAGAATAATGGTTTTGACAAGAAGCAGCTTGAAGAGGATTTGCCGAGAACCGGTGAAATACCTTTTGATTCTGAAAGAAAGTGTATGACCACGTTTCATAGGGGACAAAGGGCCAAGGAGTCAGATGCGAAAAAGAATCAATTGCCTGAACCCTTGTATGCTGAAGCTTTTGAATCCTTTCAGTTCATATCTTTTACAAAAGGAGCGGTGGATGTCCTTATAGAAAAATCTGACAACATTCTGACATCCAAAGGTCCGAAGTTGATAGATAGACAGGAGATCATCAGGATAAACGAAAGGATGGCTGCCGATGGATTACGGGTTCTTTGTATTGCCACAAGGAAATGGGATGCATTGCCTGACAGTATATCTCCGGAAAGTGTTGAAACAGGACTCACTATTTTAGGGCTTGTCGGAATGATGGACCCGCCGAGAGAAGAGGCAAAAGAGGCGGTATCACTATGCAAAACAGCAGGAATAAATACTGTTATGATAACGGGCGACCACCCTATTACAGCTAATACAATAGCCAGAAAGCTCAACATAATTGACGATGGATCAATGTCCATCATCACGGGAAAAGAGCTTGAGAAATTAACATTAAAAGAGTTTGAAGAAAAGGTTGAACACATCAGGGTCTATGCACGAGTAGCGCCTGAGCAGAAACTGAAGATAATCAAAGCGCTTCAGGATAAGGGTCAATTCGTGGCCATGACAGGAGACGGAGTTAACGATGCCCCTGCATTAAAGAGGGCGGATATCGGTGTAGCTATGGGCATTACAGGAACGGATGTTTCCAAAGAAGCTGCTCACATGATACTGCTTGATGACAATTTTGCAACCATTGTAAAGGCAGTAAAAGAAGGGAGAAGGATATTTGATAATATTCGCAAGTTTATCAAATATACCATGACCAGCAACTCGGGGGAAATATGGACCATTGTCCTTGCTCCTTTTCTCGGTCTTCCGATACCTTTGCTGCCGATTCATATCCTCTGGATTAATCTTGTAACCGATGGGCTTCCCGGACTCGCCCTTGCAGCAGAGCCTGCAGAAAAGAATATCATGAAAAGGCCGCCCAGACATCCTCAGGAAAGCATTTTCTCCCATGGTCTGGGAGGTCACATTATCTGGGTCGGTCTCCTCATGGGATTTATATCAATATTTACGCAGGGTTGGGCTATCAAAGCAGGAAATGCTCACTGGCAAACCATGGTTTTTACAGTTTTATGCCTCAGTCAGATGGGGCATGTCCTTGCAATAAGATCGGAAAGGGAATCTCTTTTCAGTATGGGTGTTTTTAGTAATAAGCCCCTTTTGGGAGCCTTTGTTCTAACATTTGCATTGCAAATGGCGACGATATACGTGCCGTTCTTGAATCCTGTGTTCAAGACGCAGCCTTTAACACTTAATGAATTGATTTTTACACTCGCATTATCATCTATAGTATTTTTAGCAGTAGAGGTTGAAAAATTATTCAAACGTCTGAAAGATAGCCGGAATTCTTCTTAATGAAAAGGGGATATTGTTGCTGTTTACTTCACGGCAAAAATGAGAAGGATATTACAAGAGACAAGAACTCTTCTGAGTGTAAATGCTAAAACTATATTTTTTCAAAAGCACGGTCATTGTAGAATGCCTTTGAATCTATATAAAAAGGCCTGCATCTCTGCAACCCCTTGATTGGTGTGGCTCCCGGGGAGGGATTCGAACCCCCGACAGGGTGGTTAACAGCCACCTGCTCTGCCGGCTGAGCTACCCGGGAACAGAATAGAATATTTTTTATATCAAATAATTACAGTTTTTGTCAATTGTTGCCGAGTTCAGAAACTAACTTTACAACGAGGTCGCCGACCTCGGTGGTACTGTAACCCATCTTACCGGCAGCAAGGCTTTTGAGGTGTTTTCCCGTAACTTCCATCACCGCTTTTTCGATCAGCTTACCCGCCCTGTCCTCACCAAGCTGCTCAAGCATCATTCCCGCCGCACATATTGCAGCAAGAGGGTTCACCACATTCAATCCCGTATATTTGGGAGCTGAACCGCCGATAGGCTCGAACATCGAAACCCCCTCCGGGTTTATGTTTCCACCCGCAGCTATCCCCATTCCGCCCTGAATCATCGCTCCCAGGTCCGTTATGATATCCCCGAACATATTGTCGGTTACAATTACATCAAACCATTCGGGGTTCTTTACAAACCACATGGTTGTTGCATCGACATGCGCGTAATCGACCTTGATGTCTGCATATTCTTTTGCAACCTCATAGAAAGTCCTCTCCCATAGGTCGAAGGCGAATGTGAGGACATTGGTCTTGCCGCAGAGCGTAAGTTTTTTTCTCTTGTTCCTTTTCCTGCAGTATTCAAATGCAAACCTTATGCAGCGCTCGACCCCTTTTCTCGTATTTATAGACTCCTGCACTGCAACTTCGTCAGGCGTACCCTTTTTGAGCACACCGCCGGCTCCTGCATAAAGCCCCTCTGTATTTTCCCTGACAACAACAAAATCTATGTCTTCAGGGTTTTTGTTCTTTAACGGACATTCCACGCCCGGGTATAAAGTAACCGGTCTCAGATTTATATACTGGTCGAGTTCGAATCTCAGACGCAGGAGAATTCCCTTCTCAAGAATACCGGGCTTCACATCAGGATGGCCTATGGCTCCAAGATAAATGGCATCATACTTTCTGAGTTCATCGACTGCGCCTTCAGGAAGCACTTCCCCCGTCCTCAGATACGCCGCCCCACCGAAGTCATAATATGTAAAATTACATTTGATTCCCAGCTTTGCAGATACCATATCCAGCACTTTAATGCCCTCACGGATTACCTCAGGCCCCGTTCCGTCACCCGGAATTACGGCTATGTTGTAAGATTTCATAAATTATTCTCCTGCATTCTCAACTTTTAACTATGAACTTTTAACCTGTTCTTTGTCCATTCGATAAGTCCGCCGGCGTCGATCAGCTCCTGCATGAACGGAGGGATCGGATTGGCTTTGTACTCTTCATGAGCGGTTAAGTTCCTGACTACTCCGTTATCGGCATCTACTTCTATCTCATCGCCTTCCCTGATCTTCTCCGAAGCTGCGTCCGACTCGAATATCGGAAGCCCGATGTTAAAAGAATTCCTGTAGAAAATCCGGGCAAAGCTTTTTGCAATAACTGCCTGAATCCCGGCTGCCTTCATCGCTATCGGAGCGTGTTCTCTCGACGACCCGCATCCGAAGTTTTTTCCTGCTACTATCATGTCGCCGGGTTTTACCTTACCCGCGAACTCTCTGTCGGCATCTTCCATCACATGTTTTGCCAGTTCCTTCGGATCAGAGGTATTCAGATACCTCGCCGGGATTATTGCATCAGTGTCGACATCGTTACCGAACCTCCAGACTTTGCCCCTGATCAGCATATTCCCTCCATGCTCGTATGTTAGAGATGACAGAGATTGATATTATAGGCAATTTGTTAGCCTGTTAACAAGGTCGATGCAGATACCCGTTCACCTTTGTTGACCCAGAACTACATTTAACAGGAGTAATACAGGCATATGCGCATCCAAACCTCTACAACGCAGGATTTGGGTCTGATACTAAGGAATGCCTAAGTAAGGAATCATTATTGGAAGATTTCTTCTTACCCCTCTTCGCGATCCTTCGACAAGCTCAGGATGACAAGCGCCAAGCTAAGCCCGACAAATGTCATGGTGATCCGTCAATACTTAAGACGGATGTCGAACCATCTCACTTATGGTAAAAGAAGGTTAGAGGGATTTTTTAATTAGAGTCTGTGTATAAACTCCACCCCCTCACCCTAATCCGCTTCCACCAGGGGAGAGGGAAGTAAATAAGCCCCTCCCCTGATGGGAGGGTTTCAGGGAGGGTCTTAAAATTGACTTTATACACAGACATTAAATAGTTTATCCAAAGAGATAAAGTAGGATAAAATGATAGGAATGAATGCGCTGCTAGAAATTTATGATAAACTCTATCGGGCCTTCGGACCTCAGCACTGGTGGCCGGGTGACACGCCGTTTGAAGTTGCGATAGGCGCAATTCTCACCCAGAACACAAGCTGGAGCAATGTTGAAAAGGCTATACAGAACCTGAAGAGGCAGCGGGTCCTTTCATCAAAAGCTCTGCACGAAATGCCGGTCGGAAAGCTGGCTGATCTGGTTAGGCCTGCAGGTTATTTTAATATCAAGGCTCAACGACTCAAGTCTTTTATCGGTTTCCTCATTAAGGCTTACGGCGGCAGCATGAAAAAAATGAAAAAAGAAGAGATGCATACGATCCGTGAAAAACTTCTGGGGATAAAAGGTATCGGACCTGAGACCGCGGATTCAATACTGCTCTACGCCCTCGAAAAACCGTCTTTTGTGATCGACGCCTATACCAAAAGGGTTCTGTCAAGGCATAGGATTCTGGAAGACGGAAGGAATTATAATGAATTCCAGGAGCTTTTCCACATGTCGCTGAAAAGGGATGTGCCCCTATATAATCAATACCATGCGCTCCTTGTTAAGCTCGGCAAAACATACTGCAGGAAACATAAAGAAAAATGCGCGGAATGCCCGTTGAAAACATTCATCCATGAACAAGTTTAAACTTTTAACTCCTTTTACCCCCAAAGGCGATCAGCCGAAGGCTATAGAAGAACTCTCAGAAGGATTGGAGCGGGGGGTAAAGCATCAGGTTCTCCTTGGAGTGACCGGCTCCGGAAAGACGTTCACGATCGCAAATGTTATCGAGAAAATCAAGAGGCCTGCCCTTGTTATCGCACATAATAAAACCCTCGCCGCCCAGCTTTACGGAGAATTCAGGGAACTCTTCCCTGAAAACGCAGTGGAGTTTTTTGTCAGCTATTACGACTATTACCAGCCGGAGGCTTATCTTCCCACAACCGATACCTATATCGAAAAAGACTCGTCGATCAATGACGATATTGACAGGATGAGGCACTCGGCTACACGTGCGGTGCTCGAACGCAGGGACACCATTGTAGTGGCCTCTGTCTCCTGCATTTACGGAATAGGCTCACCGCAGGACTATATGGACATGCACCTCGTCATTAACGAAGGCATGCGCACCAGCCGTGACAGTATTCTGAGAAGGCTTGCGGAGATGCAGTTTACGCGCTCGGACATTGAATTCAGGCGCGGCACCTTCAGGGTGAGGGGGGACATTGTTGAGGTCTATCCATCCTTCTCGCAGGAGAGGGCTCTTCGCATAGAGTTCTTCGGAGATGACGTCGACGCCCTGCACGAATTTGATCCGCTAAACGGAGAGAGGCTGAAAAGGCTCGACAGGATTGCCATCTTTCCAAACAGCCACTGGATAACTCCCGGGGAAAGGCTTGAACCCGCACTGAAGCATATAGAGGAAGAGATGAGGCAGAGGGTCGAATATTTCCTGCAGGAAGGAAAGGCTCCCGAAGCGCAGAGGATCGAGCAGAGAACACTTTTCGACCTGGAGATGCTCAGTGAGTTCGGTTATTGCCACGGCATAGAGAATTATTCCCGCCACCTCAGCGGAAGGTCTGCCGGTCAGCCGCCCTATACCCTGATTGACTATTTTCCGGATGATTTTCTGATTGTGATCGACGAGTCGCATGCGACAGTCCCGCAGATAGGTGGAATGTACGAAGGCGACAGATCGAGAAAGCAGACTCTCATCAACTACGGCTTCAGACTCCCCTCGGCCCTCGACAACAGGCCCCTGAAGTTCTACGAATTCGAGCAGAGGGTTAAACAGGCGATTTATGTATCGGCAACGCCATCGGCATACGAAACAGGTAAAGCAGAGGGACGGGTAGTAGAACAGATCATAAGGCCAACAGGCCTTACAGACCCGGAAATGTTTATGCGCCCGGTTTCAGGCCAGGTTGATGACCTGTTTAATGAGATAAGGAAACGCGCCGAAAAGGGGGAGCGTGTTCTGGTGACCACGCTTACTAAAAAGATGGCCGAAGACCTGACAGACCATTACCTTAGCCTTGATGTAAGGGCGAGATATCTTCACTCGGATATCGATACCCTCGAAAGGGTTGAGATACTCAGGGATTTGAGACTTGGAAACTTCGATGTGCTGGTAGGTGTGAATCTGCTCCGCGAAGGACTCGATCTGCCTGAAGTATCGCTCGTCGCAATCCTCGATGCCGACAAGGAGGGGTTCCTGCGTTCGGAGCGCTCGCTGATCCAGACCTCGGGCCGCGCCGCACGTAATGTAAACGGTCAGGTGATACTTTATGCCGATAAAATAACCGGTTCTATACAGCGGGCCATGCAGGAGACGAAAAGAAGGAGGAAGATACAGGAGGATTATAACAGAAAGATGGGGATAACACCTGAAACGGTCAGATCGAATATCAAAGACCTGCTCGGTTCTGTTTACGAAGCTGATTACTGGACGGTCCCTGTTGCAGCAGATGAAAAAGCCGGCTATGGATACGATGAAAATACCGTCAGAAAGCTTGAGGCAGAGATGAAAGAGGCGGCGGGCAATCTCGAGTTCGAGCGGGCGGCAAGGATACGCGACAAGATCAAAGAGATAAAGAAGAGGATGATAGAGGTGGGAATCAGGAACTAAGTAGTGAGTAGTAGGGGGATGTGACCGTGATTCGTGTCCGTGACCGTGTCCGTGACCGTGACCGTGTCTGTGTTAACTCCGGCCCCATCATCAAGTCACAGGACACGCCTGAATGTAGGGATCCGTAAGGCATTGGTGAAAAAAGATTCCCGCCTACTGACTGCGGGAATGACGGAGATTGGGACCTGTTTTCGAGGAAATGAAGTAAAGGTAACAGTCACGGTCAACGGTCACGAATCACGGACACGGTCAACGGTCACGGTCAGATGCTATAATATATATGAATTTTTCTTTAGGAGGCAGGAAATGATAGCTATAGCCGACAACCTGAATACGAGGAACAAGATCTATATTGACGCCGTCAGGAGCAAGGACAAAAAAAGACTGGGAGAGCTTGTTAAAAAACTTAAAGAATCGGGCGCCGACATGATCAATCTGCAGTGCTCGCTCGACGGCACGGGTGACGAAGATACATTGCCCTGGGTGACTGAAATCATCTCCGGCACTGTCGACAGCGGCATCTCTCTTGATTCGAGGAACACTGCTGCCATAAAAATATCTGTTCCCCTCTGCTCCAAACCTCCACTCATAAACTTCATATCCAAAACCGAGCCCGAAAAAAGGGATGAACTGCTTTCACTTGCTGCGTCTTCCGGCGCATCGCTTGTAATCAGGGCTTCAGGCGGAACCATACCGTCATCTCTTGAGGCGAAACTCCAGATCATCGAGGAACTTCTCGAGGCAGCAAATGAAGCAGATATCCCAAATGAGAGGCTTTTTGCAGACCCTTCAATCGTACATATAGGAGCTGGCATGGGCCAGAAGCATCTTGTCAATTCCCATGAATGCATCAGGATTCTGAAAGATCTTGTCGAGCCGCCTGTGAATACGATAGCATGGATATCAAACGTCTCCACCGGTATGCCGGCAAAACTGAGAAAACCTCTTGAGGCCGCATTCCTCGTTTATCTGGCAGGTGCAGGCCTCGATTTCGCAATGGTGGATGTGCTCGACGCAACAATCAGGAAAAATCTGTATCTCATAAAATCCTTCAGGGACGAGATAGTTTTTTCACAGGCTGATATAACGTAGCAAAATATTTATAAAATTCATCTTTTAACACCCTCCCTAACCCCTTCCGTCTTACGTATTGACGGACCTCCCATCAAGGGAGGGGAAAAGTAATTACTGTTTACAGCTAAGAATTTAGTTTTCCGTCATTCCACGACTCGATCCCCCGATCAAGTCGGAGGACGGAATCCAGCCCATCGTCAAGCCTTCGGAGTGAGCTCAGTCGAACGCTCAGGGTGACAGAAATGTCATGGTGATCCTTCAATACTTAAGACGGACGTCGAACCATGGGATATCCTTCATTCGTACTGCGTATTGACAGACGGAGAATGACATAACAGGACTTTATGGAGAGAAAAATTTAAACCCCTCTCCCCTGGCGGGAGAGGGTTAGGGTGAGGGGGTTTTACAGTTAATAAACAGTAGGCGGGAATGGAGATTTACGGACACGGAACACGGACACGAACGTATCCATCGGCCTGCAAAAGGCACTTCCGATGGTTCTGAATCATTTACTTCAGCGAATACCACTAAATCCTGTATCATAAAAACATGAAAGTGCTTCTCATAAACCCGAACAGGTACAAGTCACCTCCGGTGCCTCCGATAGGGCTGGAGTATGTTGCTTCCTCTCTCGTCGCAAAAGGGCATGAGGTCAGTATTGCGGATTTATGCTTTGCGGAAGACTGGCGGCAGCATATCGATCAGTCCGTGGAGGATACGAAGCCGGATATCGCGGGGGTAACAGTCCGCAATGTCGACACCGTCCTTTATCACACAAATGAATTTTTCCTCGGTGAGATCAAAGAGATCGTCCATTATCTGCAGGCAGAACACCATCTCCGGGTGATAGTTGGGGGCGCGGGTGTTACAGCAAATCCTGATGGACTGCTCAAATATCTGAATGCAGATTCCGCTGTTGAGGGACCTGCCGAAGATGCGATTCATAGGGCATTGCACGATACCCTTGATGGCAGAGGCGCAAAGAAAGTTTATAAGGGCAGATACTCTGGAAGGGCGCTTTGTCCCCGAAGGACTTTCGGGATAGACTACGACAGATATTGCGGTGCGGGGGCAGTCATCGGCTTCGAAACGCACAAGGGGTGCAGTTCGTCATGCATATTCTGCCTTGAAGCAAATACGCAGGTGGCATTCAAGCCTGTTCAGGCTGTCGTCGAAGAGATAAGAAGCTTTGCTGATAAGGGTTATACCAACTTTCACCTCTGCGACTCAGAGTTCAATGAAAACCTGGAATATTCGATCGAATTTTGCACGGCGCTGAAGAAGGCGGGGTTGGATATCAGCTGGGCCGTTTATATGAAACCCGCTGAATTCAGTAAACCTCTGTTAAAGCTGCTGAAAGATACCGGTGTTTATCTTATTACGCTATCCATGGATTCATGGAAGAAGTGCGCTCTTTACTGGACGGATTATGAAAAACTCGTCTTCAGCGCCGGATCACTCGGCATAAAGGTGGCCGTAGATTTTATCACCGGCTTTCCCTATGAGACCGACGCTGAAATCCTCGGGCACTTCGACACCCTGAGGAGGCCCCTTCCGGACAGCATTGGCGTCAATACGTATATAAGACTTTACAAAAAGCTCCAGATTACAGAGATTATTCTTAAGGACGCCTCATTGCGAACCAACCTGTCAGGCCGCACCGACGACGCAACTCTGTTACAGCCCGTCTTCTATAATAAGGTTGATACGGAAAAACTCGTAGAATTGATTGGCGGCGACCCCCTCTTCAGAATCGAAGGCCCGGAAAAGGGGGTTAATTATGGAAGGATAAAACAGGATAACGGGAACAACCCCCGCTAATCACTCTCTGCCCACATCACTCTCCTTCCCCCTGAATCTTAAATGCTGTCCTTCTTTAACCAAAAACTGTTCTTCACGGCCTGCTATTTTAATGGTATATCTTCCCGGCGGAAGAGGCGCCCAGTCCATGACGTTGTTCAGTTCAGTCACAACCCTGCCGTCTGCATCCCTGATTGTGTAAGCCTCCTGCCCTGCATGGTCAATTTTGACCGTACCCGGCTGCAGGGTGGTGGTTTTGCCTGCAGAGACTGTCACATGCCATGTTGCATTGCCGAACAGCACCGCGTATTCTCCGGGCATAAGAGTCATCCTGCTTTTAAGGCTGCTGACAGAGCTATGCTCAATTCCCGATTCAACATCGAGGACTTTATTGCCCGTCAGAGATGCATTCTCAACATACAGTATTCCCGGCTTCAGAAGGGTTGTTTCATTGATCCTGACCTCAACGCTCTTCAGAGTGGCTGATCCGAAGGCCACATTGTAAATGCCCGAAGGCAGATATATCATCGCCTGAGCAGAACTTATCGTTCCGGCCTTCTCTCCTGTATCGGCTCTTGTAACTGCATGCCCGGATAAATCGGCTCCAATAATTTTCAGGCTGCCGGAACCGGGTTTCCCGGACAGAACAGCTTTGCCGGCAGCAGCGGCTTTATGGAGCGCCTGAAGTAGCTGAAAAGGTCCTTCTGCCTGAAAATATTTCCCTCCTGTAATCCTCGCAATACAGCTTAGCTGCAGATGCGCGGTCTCCCCGGCCTGAAGGCCGATTGCGTGTATAACAAATTTTGTCCTCTCCCCGGCAATATCCCTTGCTGTCACGCATGGGTCGCCTTCACATGTATCCCTTCCGTCACTCACAAGGATGATAATCTTACCTCCCCTGTATTGTTTGGGGAAATCCTCAACAGCACTCTGCAGGACAAAGGCAATAGGAGAGGAACCCCGAGCAACAATATTCTTGAGCCCGGATGAAATTGCATCACGGTTCTCCCCGACTCTGGAGAATGGCAAAAGGAGTTCCGTATCCTGACAGTCGTTCTCCTGCCTTGAAGAGCGGTGCCCGTATGCCCGGAAAGCAATTACCGTATCATTGTCCAGGCTCTCCGTGAATTCCAGAATTGCCTCTATCGCAGCATCAACTTTAGTGCTGCCGTTCGGCAATTTGTCGTTCATGCTGCCTGAGGCATCGATAACAACCTCTATCATTTTTTCAGGGTCTTCTGCATCCGCCCGAACCGGGGCAGTGACAGCAACCAACACTGACAGCGCTACAAGAATAAGGAAAAGCCTGGAAAAATTCATTTACCCCCCTCCTTTATTTCTGATGTTTTTTGTTACCGGGCTTTATATACTGATACGATCATAAGTAAAGCCATATTTAAACACCCTCCCCTTAATCCCCCTCCGTCTTACGTATTGACGGACCTCCCGTCAGGGGATGGGCAACTCTTAAGTCCCCTCTCCCTTGATGGGAGAGGGTAAGGGTGAGGGTGTGAGGCAACACAAATTTATCGTCTCCCATTCCGTGACTTGATAACCCCGAGCGCAGCAATCACGCCAAGGGAATCAATCAGCCAGTCGAACACGGAACCTGATCTTGCGGGGATCAGAACCTGCGCCATCTCGTCAAGCGCAGCATACCCGATGGCAGCACAGCCTGCATAACCTATCCATTGCATGCGGAATTCCTTATCGCCCGAGCGGAAGGCCCTGAAGAGCAGAAAGGCAAGAAAAGCGTAATTAAGAAAATGCGTGAACTTACGCACAATGATATGCAGAGTCTCAATACTCTCCGGGCCGGCGCCGGGGAACAGAAATCTGAGAAACGGCACAATCAAATTGGATGTGCTGTCGGCGGTCAGGACTTCATTGGACGGAAATATAAAAACCATCCACGCAACCGGGGGAAGCCAGTATATCAGGAAATGCTTTGACATCTTTTCTGCTTAAAACCCTTTGTATCTTAAATTACTATTTAACCCGAAAACTGCATTTGACCCCAGCCATGCAGGCCTATGCGCATCAAAACCTCTCCAACGCAGGATTTGGGTCTGATAACAGCCAAGCGTCCGGAATGAGAACATGCAGGCACGCCGGATATATAACCGCCTGCAAAGGAGCTGCCGGAGAGCTTTTGCTGCCCACATGCCTGCATGAATTAAATTGAAATGCATTTTCCGGGTTAATATAGCATTGATAAGCTCAGAAAAGGAAATCATGAAAGGAGTTGGTGCCGGAAAGATTTTCAGAATCAGTCAATTAGACCGCATTATTCATAAAAAAGTCAATCCATGCAGCGGATACAGGACTTTCGCTCATTCTCGGCCCGCTAAGGCGGACCTCCGAGGTAAATTCTGTTGCGATAGATCTCCACAGAATTTAATGCCGCTCAAATCCTGTATCCGCTGTAGTCATCTGTAACTTTATGAATAATATGGCTTAGCAATGTGTGCGGAAGCATGTTAATTTACATCTTTTTATCGCAACAAATTCACTGATGAACTGTTTTTTCTGTCTGAATTGCGACTTTTCTGAACCCCAGGTTATTTATAATATCAAGAACATCAACGAATACCTGAAGCCTGATATCCCTGTCTGCACGTATCACCATCGGAGTTTCCCTGTCCAGACGTGTTACACCCTCTTCCAGCTGATCAAGTGTCACAGGCACGGCATTGAAATATACTGCTCCGTCCTTATGGATGGAGATAGTCTGGTTTTTAAGAATCTCCTTATGCTCTGCAGAAGCCTTCGGCAACGATACGTTTATCATTCCAGAGGCGATGAAGGTTGATGTGGTCAGGACGATTGTCAGCAGTACAAGCATCACATCAACCAGCGGGATCACGTTTATATAATCAAACTCTTTTTCTTCCATTAATAGTCTCCCATTCTGCCAGAAGCACTTTCACCTTCCGCAGCAGAAAGTTGTAAAAGGTTATGGATGGAATGGCGACGAGAAGACCTATTGCGGTAGCCTTAAGCGCAAGGGCAAGCCCTGTCATTATCTTGCCCGTATCCATCAGGCCTTCCTGGCCTATTGTGTAAAATGTCAGCATTATGCCCAGGACTGTCCCGAGAAGACCGATATAGGGCGCATTACTACCGATGGTCGCGATTATATGCAGTTTTTTTGTGAGTTCTATCTCAAGGGTTTTTTTGTCATCGAAGTCTCCCAGATTGATGTTCCGGTAAACAAGCATCCTCTCTACAGCAATAGAAACCGCAATTACGCTCATTACCAGGAGAAGCCCGATGATTCCATAATCAACCGCTGCCGCAAGCCATTCCATATTTGTATCTCCTTATATATTATGCCTTTGTCAGTACAAAACGTATGGTGAGCAATGCCTTTGATGCCACGCTGTCCCCTTTTTCACGCGCAGGGGAAAAAGTCGACATCCTGACCGCTTCAACAGCAGACTCTGTAAAGCCATATCCCGCACCCTCTACCACTTCGACATTCAGAAGCCTGCCTTTTTCGCTTATATGCAGACGCAGAACAACCTTGCCCTGCTTGCCGAGTTTTTTCGCCATCATCGGATATACAGGCATATGCCTTCTTAAAAAAGCAGGGGCGCCGCTCGAACCGAACTCCGTCTCCAGTATGCCATTGCTGCCTGAGGTAGCAATGTACGCCATATCACTGGCAGCGCTTTTCCCACCATCATAATGTTGTATTGTTTGTGCCTTTGGTGCAGCTTCGGGTGCGCTTGCCACTTTCACTGCTTCAGTAATTTCAGCAACTTCTTCCCTGATCACCGCCTCAGGCTCTTCAACAGGGGTTTCTTCTATCACCGGAGTTTCTTCTCTCACTTCGTTCCTCAAGGACTCGACTGCCCTGTGTCTATTCATCTCTCTCTCAGGCTGCGGGGCCTGGATCGGCTCCTCTCCCATCTGTGTAAACTGCATATAAAATGTTTTGACATCATTACTGCCCTTAACAAGAGAGAGTGCAAAAAACAGCATGAAGATAATCGAATGTAAGGCGAGCGACGTTATCAAACCGAAACGCTGTTCATTGTTATATCCCAAACTGCGGGCCTTCATTTACAGGTTCTCATCCTTTTGCTTTTTAATCAAAAGAATTCCTCGAATCGCAGCTTCGGGTTTCGAGTTATTCCTTCCACCCTGAGGGGGTAGTTCATTTTCGAAACATATGTGATTTATTCTAACTGCGTATATAACATTTTCTCCTTCACAATCAAATAAAAAAACCACGAAAGCAATGCCTTCACAGCATCTCAAGCCTTCGTGGCTTTAGGGTTCCATTTAAGTCTGGTTTTCTACTTAATTAATGCTTCATAACTGAACTTCATGTCCATTGGTTTTAAGATATACGAATGCCGGCGTGTCTGTCAAGGAGTCTGCATGGTGATACAGGGTGAGATACTCGCAAATCATGAATTATAAAAAGGGAAGCCACGAATACCTCCCAAGTCTTCTGACCCGGTTTCAGCCTTCGTGGCTTATTTCTAAAATCTATGGCTTCCCTTTAATGACAGCACTTGTGCTCGTGCGTGTGGTGGTCATCATGAGTATGTTCATGGCTATGCTTCTCTACCACATGCTTGTGTTCATGACCATCGTGAGAATGGGTCATCTCCCTGTGCTCATGCTCATGTTCATGCTTATCTTTGTTATGGCAGCACATCTCTCATCACCTCCCTTCCATAGACTATTATATCACTAACCAGCTCCAGCTACAAAATGTTAAATCATTGATAATATGTCGCCCTGAGCCTGTCGAAGGGTGATATTGAATCATGACTTCGACAGGCTCACCATAACTTAGACATCCGTATTTAGTATTGACGGATAACCATGACAATGTCTGAATATAATCTCAACACATCGCTGGACTTGGTCACTAAAAAACATAATTTTATAGCTTTCTATTGCCTGGCTTCTGCCCCTCTCTTCCTCGACTTCAGCAGTGCCCACAATCCGAATATGGCCAGAAGGAAGCTGATACCGATAAAGACCTGGGTATACTTTGCCACGAGGGGTTTCCTGAAAGATTCCATAAAGAGATTATCATCAACATCAACTTCTATCTGAGCCCCGTGCATCCCATGCTCCGATTCGCCCGATACCTTTATGATCCACTGCCCTTTTCTGTCGGGGAGGAACGAGACAAAGCCGTTCTTGTCTGTCCGTCCTTTCTGGTGGGGAATTGTATCCCCGGGTCCGAATATCTCATATGAGGAATAGCTTGCCGGGTCATCCTCCGCATAGAAAACCTGCACGCTGATGCCTTTGTTCTCTACCCGGTAGTGTACGGCATGGGCAAGTGCCTCTGAATACATAATGAGCAGAAGCAGTGATGTAATAATATGTATCATTAATCCTTGACCTCAAATATCATGTTCACCGTTCTTACAAGGTAGTCCGCATTGGAATCGTTTGGGAGTTGGATTTTGTGCATCGCTCCAATTTTTTGTGTTTCCGCCTTTTCAATGATTACATTCGCCAGTCCGTCCTTGTCCGTTTTTATGCGCTCCTCGCGCTTGCCTACACCATAAATTGTTGCCTCCGGGATAGGCTTTCCTTTATAGAAGACCTTTAGAGTGAAGGTATCTCCGGGTTTCAGGGTGAAAGGGTTCTGGAGTGGGACAATATCTATTTCTGAATCAAGGGGTTTCTTCAATTCCTCACTCCACCTCAGAAGTATCTTCGAAAACCTGATTGAATGAAAAGACTCGATTACATCCTTGATCCCTTTTTTTGAGCTGTTCTTATAACCATCCGTTGTCTTTGTCCAGTAACCGCTATTAAAAAGCAGTGAGACAACCGCCGCATTCTTATCAGGGATCATAACTGCACTGTCCGACTTCTTGTCAACTTGCACCGGGACTGCTTTACCTGACACATCAAAGGCCCAGACCTTCTCGACTTTTTCCGGGTCATATGCCTCTGTTTTTCCAGGATGTCCCCATACAATGTTCAGCTTATTCCCATTCGTTTCTATCCAGACGTCATGTGCCAAAGCAGAACCTACAAAAAGCATTACAAAACATAAAGCTACTAAAAATGTTCTAATCATTTTCTCCTCCTGTTTCTATATAGGGAACAGCTTTTGCGCTCCGTTTCCCTTCGTTATTAAAACCTCATGGTCAATTCACTGAACCATGAACTTCCGGGCGTCTTGTAGAAGTCAAAGTATCTTCTGTTGAAAATATTATCAACAGAGAGTGATAGAGACGCCCATTTTGTCAATGCATAGGATATTTTTGCATCTGCTACAAAAAAAGGATCGCGTGATCCATAAACGTTATTTGTTTTATCACTGTTAGTCCCTGTGCGGTAGCGCTTGCTTACATAGCGCCCTATAAGAGAAGACGAAAAGGGGCCTCTCTCGTACTCGCCCCCAATATTAATCATTTTTTCTGGAACTTCAGTTAACCTCTTCCCTTCGCTTTCAGGTTCTGCTTCGTTTTCTTTAACCTTGGCATGGTTATAGGTGAAATTGCCAAATAACCTGAATTCTTTGCCGAGCCTCTGCTCCACTTCAACTTCGAATCCTCTGATGAGAGCTTTGCCGATGTTAACGCGCTCTCTGAGGCTGGCGGACACGGTCTTTGTGGATATAAGGTCATCCACGTGGTTCTCAAAAAATACTATACCTACCTTTGGCCCCTTTGCAAAAAAAGTTTGATATATGCCGACATCCCAGGAAAAAATAGTCTCAGGGTCTAAATCGGCATTTGCTTGTGTAGTGATTCCAGAAGAAGTGGTTGTCCTATAGAGTTCAACCACCGTAGGCGGTCTGAATGCTTTACCGATTGATGTCTTGACAGTAGTCTGTTCGAATGGCTGATACACAATAGAAGCTTTAGGACTGAAATAGCTGGAATCTCGCGAATCATATTCGATCGGGTATCCCGGTGTTCCCACCTGATTGGCATATCCATCATATGTTTCCCACCAGTCCTGCCGAAGACCAACATATCCTGTAAGGTTCGGCAGAATCATTATTTCGTCTTGAAAAAAAACTGCATAATATTTTTCTTTGCCTTTTGCTTGATAGCTCAAGGCTGTTGTTGATCCTTCATCCTTCCAGTCAGATAGACCATTCTCTTTGGCATTAGCCCATCCGTTGCTAAAAGATCCACCGAAAGTCAGGATCTGTCTGCCAAGAATTGGCAAACTAAGTTGAAGATCAGCGTTTAAGCTTTCTGAAGGGATATTGGAGACTCTACCAGTACCACTGGAGCGTGTTGCAGCAGAACCAGGCGTTAGAAACCAATATTTATCATAATCACTAAACCCAACAGCCAGTTTTATAGCAAGATCTGAGATTTTAGTTTCGAAACTTGTCTGATAAATATTCTGCTCCCTGCCACCGGATCCGGAGAGGAAAGTAGATTCTCTAACTGTTCCATAAGCCCATATTTCTTTACCGTCTGAATTCCTGAGATATGTGTGAGGATCGTCGTAAATATATTCATTTCGAGTCCTCATAAACATGAAGGATATTTTTGAATCTGTTGATAAATCATATCCTGCCCGGAGTGTTATGTTGTCATCCCACCATCTTTGATCTCCTGTATCTCCGATCAAATATCTAGGGTTACCTAAATAATCCCGTGTATGACTCCAGCCATCAATACCATTAGTCGGTTGCCTTGATTGCACATTCAGGTTCCCAGGGTATCCATTGGTTGCTTTATACCCGTAACTCAAAAAAAGACTGAATTTATCCTTGATTTTGTCACCATATGATACATAGACTTTTCCTAAATCATCGATGCCTTCCCCTCTGTCCCAGCTCGACCCATAGCCACTTTTCAAGGTAAATTCACGTTTCTCAGGTATTCTGGAAATGATGTTGATTGCCCCACTCATTGCATGACCACCATACAGGCTTGAGAAAGGGCCCCTGACCACCTCGATCCTTTCAATGTCTTCTGCTGCCAGACCGCCTAAGGGGGCATAGCCACGATAAGGATCATTGAATGGAATACCGTTCATAAGCATAAGTGTCCTGGTTGACCCAGGAATACCCCTCATGATCACGACAGGTTCTGTATTAATGATACCCTTGAAACTTCTGTTATAGACACCGGTTGTTGCGTTTAAAACGCGGTCTACAGTCTGAAGGTTTCTTTTTTCAATAACCTCTTTTGTAATAACGGATATACTTCCTGGCGCAGTCTCAACTTCCTTCTCGGTTCTTGTTGCTGTCACAACAATTTCATCCAACTCAGCAGTATCTCTTGAAATCGATTCCTCTGAACTTTTTGGATTACTTTTCGCCTGATCTGCTTCTATCTTTACTTCCTCAGCAAGAGCATAAGGTGAAAAGCATATAACAATTAGGCAAAGCAGCATTTTAAATAGCATCCTTTCCCTCCATTTTTTTCTCGCCCCCCTCTGTTACAATGAAAAAGGGGCGTTGTATTTCGCAGCGTTTCCATGCGGGGCAGGGTGCCTCCCCAAGGTTATCCCTGCCCCTGATTTTTTCCGAAATTTAAATTTCCATGCTCAAAGCCTGATTCCGACTGCTCTCACCCCCTTTTAGAACCGCTCTTTTTTTAGCAGATACCAAAGTCCGCTCCATTTCCATAAATGTCATAAAAGCAGGGTGCGGGTCTGGCATCCCGCACCCCTTTATCCTCCGGAGGGTTAGCAAGTCCCAGAGGAATTTTAACCTGAAAACTGCATTTGACCCCAGTCATGCAGGCCTATGCGCATCAAAACCTCTCCAACGCAGGATTTGGAGCTGATAACAGCCAATCGTCCGGAATGAAAACGTGCAGGGACGCCGGATATATAAGCGCCTGCAAAGGAGCTGCCAGAGAGCTTTTGCTGCCCACATGCCTGCATGAATTAAATTGAAATGTATTTTTTGGGTTAATCATCGTTGATAGATTTCTTTCACTGCTCTATATACCAGTCGGCAATGTTAGCAAACATTCCGGCCGGTGATGGCGTTATGCCCTTTATCTTTTTGTTAGCGATGAAAAAAAGGTCTGCATTATAGAGAAATACGCATGGCTGGTCCTCAGCAAGCAGTTCATGCACCTTTCGATAGATATCCTCCCTTTCTTTTATTTCAGCAGTCCGCCTGCCTTTTTCGAGAAGCAGATCTGCTTCGGGGTTCTTATACGAAAGAAAATTCCATTCGTCATCCCGTGTCCGGCTCGAATGCCAGAGGTCATAGATATCAGGGTCCCAGAGATAGGCGCGCGAAAGAACGATCGTTTCAAACTTGTGCTTGCTTACAACATTGTGCCTGAATGCCTGCCACTCAAGCGTGCGGATATCTGTTTTTATACCGATTGCTTTCAGATTGCTCTGAATTACCTGGGCGGTCTTGATATTCTCCTTATTCTCATAGTTTGTGAGAATGGTAAATGCGAGAGCCGAGCCATTTTTTATTAGAATGCCGTCCGGCCCCATTTTCCATCCAGCGCTATTCAGCAGTTCCTCAGCTCTCACAGGGTCGTATTCAAAGTGCCGGGCCTCACGGCTGTAGTACCATGCTTCAGGTGGATAGGGGCCGGTTGATCTGCTTCCAAGTCCCATGAAGACCGAATCTATTATCCAGTCCTTGTTAATTGCATGGCTGATTGCCTGGCGGACCCTTTTATCCCGGAATCTTTCGTCCAGCAGGTTGAATCCAAGAAAACCGGATCTGAAAGATCCGGCCCTGTATTTCAAAAAATCGGAAGATATCCATCCCCCGTTGACTTCTGTTTTGTAAGGTATAGGCGACAGTTCCATGAGGTCGACAGTCCCTGCCTTCAACTCCATAAGCTGGGTTGTTGTATCGGGGATTATGCGGATAATAATGTTTTTGATCCGTGGTCTGCCGGCATGGTACAGGTCAAAAGATTCAAGCCGGAGTTTCTGTCCCTGCAGCCACTCTTTCAGCCGGTATGGCCCTGTTCCGACCGGGGCATTATCGAAGGATATGTCGCGGATGTCCCTGTTCCGGAATAAATGTTTGGGAAGGATACCCGCTGTCCAGCTTTCGAGCGCTGAGCCGTAAGGCTCTGAATACAAAACAGTCACAGTATAGCGTCCAAGAGCCCTCACCTCCCTGACAGGTCCGAAACTGCTGTTTAGATGGGAAGCTGACTCAGGCGATATGATGGCGGCATAGGTAAATGCAACATCGTCGGCAGTGAATTCGACGCCGTCATGCCACAGGACATTTTTCTTCAGATGAAACCGTATTTCCTTTCCTCCCTGAATGATGTCCCATGATTCTGCGAGATCGCCGGCAATATTCATGTCCTTATCGAATTTCGTAAGACCGCTGAATATCAAACCGCTTACCGAGTGGGATACGTGATCTGTCAGAAATAGAGGGTTAAGCCTTTTTGGCTCAGATATCAGAGCTGCAACCACTGCATCTGAAAGACGGGCTTCTCTTTGCCCTTCGCGGCAACCTGCAGCGATGCATAAAGATAGTAACAAAGCGAGAAAAATTCTGATGCTAAATCCAGTCATTTGTTAGAATACGGCCTTCAGGCCAATGCCGAAATTCCTCTCAGCCGCAGGGAATCCGAAGCGCTCCTGGTATTCCTTGTCAAAAATATTACGGACATATCCCGTAAGATCGACATTCTTCATAACAGGATAGGACGCCTCTATATCAGCGGTAACGAAGGAATCCTGCCCGTGCACTCTGAGGTCAGTGTCGTAGAGGGCATTGTTGTTATAGATTACCTTCTGCTCTGAAACATAGCGGCCATAAATGGTTATCTTCTCTTTTTTGGGGCCCTTAAACTGAACACCGAGATTAATTTTGTGTTCCGGCAATCCGGGTATCTCGTCAAAGTCTCTGTCCTGCGGAGCAACAAAGCTGCTTACGAATGGATCGCCTTCTGTTTTACTCTTCTGATAGGTGTAATTCGCAAATACGGAGAATCCCTTGCCGAGCTGCTGTGCCACTTCCATTTCTATACCATACAGACTGGCTTTGTCGATATTGTAGGCTACGAAATTAATCAGATCGAACTGGATATAGTTATCGATGATGTAATAATATGGTGCTATCTCAATACGTGTCTTCGATGCGAACTCTGCCTTCCATCCGCCCTGGATCATAATCCCGTCCTCTTTATTGAAATCGAGATTTGCAGTATTAACCCCTGCATCAGGCGAATAGTGCCAATAATGTTCCGGAGGAGCAGGCATCCTTAATGCACGAGCAATGCTGAGGTATAAAAGATTCGCCTTATCATATATAAAGGTGGCTTTAAGTGAAGGGGCAACCCCGTCCATCGAGATATCCCTGATGCCCTCTGCCTTTCCGGCAGGCCCTGCGTTGCCCTCGTAGGACATATATCTGATACCCGGAGTGATAACAATCTTTTCCGACAATTTGAAGTCATCCATTATATAAAGGCCAATCAACTCTGCGTTGACATAATTTTTATTTCTGAAGGGGCTTCTGAAGTCGTCGGAATAGTTTTTGTCTCCATCATCTTTGAATCTCTTGTAATCCCCGCCGATTGCAATGGCGTGGCTGCCAATATAGAGGTTGTATCCAAGCGCAGCACCGTATGAGCGGTCATCGAAGAATTTTTTGTGGAAAACCCTGCCGAGCGATTTTCTGGTGTTATATGCCTCGCGGTCGCCGTGGTTCCACCAGTAATTAATATTGACGGAGCTGTTTGCAAATGTCTGCTCGTATCCCACGTTTGCATATAACTTCTCTTTCTTCCACCAGCTGCCCGGCTCAGGATAGGCGCCCATGCCCCCATACATGATCTCTCCGTCAGATGCGGGATAAGATTTATCGATAGATTCATCGTAATCCGGGTCGTCATAATTCTTTGATTTTCGGTTTTGAACAGCAAAGCCTTTCTTTACTTTAATGTACTGCAGGTCACCGGTTATCTTTCCCTGCCATGGCAGTTCGTATCCGAGATGCAGGTTTGCATTCTTCAGCCAGAAATCGCTGTTTCGGAGATACCCGTCACTCTCCGAATACCCGCCGCTTAATGCGTACTCGAATTTGCCGGGTTGCCAGGCATGGAAAAAGCTTGCAGTATAGGTATCAAAACCTGCCCCGAGTCCCTGAATTTCGAGTACGGGTCTTGCCGTCGGCTTTTTCGTAACCAGATTTATAGCGCCTCCAAGCGTGTTGTCATACCGCGGGTCACTGACTCCCTTAATCACCTCAACCTTCTCAACGTTGTTCAGTGGTATAGTTGTCCAGTCTATGAAGTATCCGCCGGCGGTTCCGGAATTGTTCATGGCCCTTCCGTCAATTGTCACAAGAATCCGCCGGGAACCGAAGCCCCTGATTTTAATAGAATCATCATCCAGCGCAGCGCCAACTTCCTGCGGTCTCTGAACGTCGATACCGGGCAGACGTGTCAGGGCGGAATCCAGTGTCGAGCCCATCCCCTGCAAAAGCAGTTCAGGCAGAATCACTGTCATATTGGGTGTTTTCTCTTCAGCTATAATCTCTGTCCCGGATACGATGACCTCGTCCAGCTGAAAGATTTTTGTCGTACCCTGCTTCTGTTCTTCAGCAAAAGCAACTGAAGTCATCAAAAGGAAAAGGCATAGCAATATCCTGATATACATTTAGAACCTCCTTTGATACTTTATTCGAAAAACGGGCTGAATTTTTTTTGGTCCACCAGTACATATTAACCTTTGCCTGTCCTTTACTCCACAGATGGCCTCTATCATGTGACAAAGCAGATATTATTTCGGGCCTCTCGGATAATCCGGGCAGTCGGCCGCGTCTGAAACACCAGTGTTCGAATGCGTCCTCATGGCAGTGGTAAGCATAGGAGCTTTCTGTAATGTAGTGCTCCTCAAAAAAACATTCATATTCCTGAAAGGTACTTTTAGCAGGCAGCTCCAATGAAGATTTTTCTAATATAATGAAGGCATTGATAGGTTTGGCAAGAAAGACCTTCTGCAGTGCAGCTGTGAAACCGATTTCGGTCAGATGGAGACTGTTTGAGGCTACGATAAGGTCATAGCCATAGACTTCTTGCAGAGGCATATCTTCCCATTTCCTGAATTCTATTGGAAATGCTGTTAAACTCTTTCTCCGGGATTCATCTTCAAGAAGCTTCCTCATGCCTTCGGATGGTTCAAGGGCGGTCACTCTGCATCCCAGAGCAGACAGCGGTATGGAGAGCACGCCATTTCCAGCCCCGATGTCAAGGACTCTCCAACCCGGCAGAACAAAAGTTTTCAGGATATCGATTATCCTTGAGTGGTAGGTATTATGTTCAGCCCAAACCTTATGCCATTTTGCGTTTTTATCCCAATAAGCCACTGAAGCTGCCTTTTCAAGTCGTCCATTCATCAATACCTCCAAACCTCCAATAAAAAACCACGAAAGCGATGCCTTCACGACATCTCTGCCTTCGTGGCTTAAGAATTTTCTCTTCTACTAAGTGCTGTTAATTACTCTGAACTTCTTGTCCAGAATTATTTTAGAGTCTCTCCGTAATGATGCTATCTTTTTTATTTCTTGTCGTTATGTATCCGAGTTTCTTTTTCGTCTGCCTTGTAATTCTGATTATTTTTGAGTGCCTGTAAATCCTCCTGGGCATTTGTTTTATCCTCATGGGTATCAGGATATGAACGCTTGTGTGTATGCCCGTGGGAATGGGAATGTTTGTGTCCATGGTTACCGCACATAATGAATCTCCTTTTTCATGCCTGGATTTTTGTATGTACCATTAATAAACAAAAAAGGCCATGAAACCAGCCACCTTCTGGTGGCAACCTTCATGGCCTTCTCACTATTCAGGATTGAGAACTACCGCTTAAACTTCGTGTTTAAGTATATTTAAGATAGTTTAGCGTTGGAATGTTTGTCAATAATTTTCTTCCTCTTGTTTTATTCCGGGAATCGTAAAATGTCGAACAATTTACGACTTCATAATCTAACAATAATGCGGCCGCCTTGACGCTAAACTTCTTTTTGCAGATTTCCACACATGCGAAAAATGCGATGGCGGAGGGGCAGGGATTCGAACCCTGGGTGGAGTTGCCCCCACAACGATTTTCGAGACCGTCCCATTCAACCGCTCTGGCACCCCTCCTGAGTAAAAATCTGAAACACAATACCCGAATTTGAGGCAAATCCATTTTAACATTACCTCCGGGATTTGAAAAAGCGTTTCAATATCCCGGCACATTCGTCTTCAAGCACTCCTGACAATGTTTCAACCTGATGGTTAAGCCTTTTATCCGAAAGCAGTTTGTAAAGGCTGTCTGCCGCTCCACCTTTCTCGTCTTTGCATCCGTAAACAAGTCTGCCGAGTCTTGCGTTTACCATTGCACCGGCACACATCGCGCAAGGCTCTTTTGTAACATAGAGGGTGGCATGCGTTAATCTCCACCTGTTGTCTCCGCCTGCGCCCGACCTGAGCGCGAGGATTTCAGCATGACCGGTTGGGTCATTTGTTGTCTCCCTGCAGTTATGTGTCTTTGCAATAACCTTGTTATCCATCACGAGGACTGCACCCACCGGGACTTCTCCCTCGCTGAAGGCACGCAAGGCCTCTTGTATGGCCATTCTCATGAAAAAAATATCTGCATCGCGGTCAGACATAATACTATTCTATCGGAAGGTGTGAGAAAAATTACACACCTCGGCATAAGATAATGGCGCGGGGCTACAGGAACTGATAAATAAAAAAAGCCGGCCTTGATTTATGAGGCCGGCTTTTTTTAAAGAACCTTCTATTTTTTCTTGTGAGAAGCGCAGAATTTGGATTTTCCGGATGCGGTGTTTTTACACGGTTTCCCCTCTTTGGTTTTTGCAGCGCACTTCACTTTTTTTACTGTTGCCATTTCTTCTGTCCCTCCTTTTTAAATAAGAATTGGAAGCAGTATACCAAAATTTGTTGTACAAATGATACTTATATATAAAGATCCGCTCAAATCCCGCGTCCACCGCATGGATTGTTTTTATGAATATGAGCTGTCTGATTTATTTAATTGCACTTCTGTGATAAGCTTGAGTTATTGGCGCAGGTGGGCGTATCAATAATGAGTATTCTGGAAAAAAGCATTAAGATAATCAAAAAAGGAATAGTTGCATCGGGTGCTGCTGTAAGGCTGCTTATCGGTGCGGGTGCGGCGACCGTGCTCTTTACGGGACTGATAAAAAAGAGAAGGAAATAATCTAACCGCTTCCCTGCAGTTGCGTCGTATCCCAATACTTCCACTTGAGATAATCGTTAATTGACTTTGCAGCTCTTCTGCCGGCTCCCATTGCTAGTATGACAGTCGCAGAACCTGTAATTATATCGCCACCGGCAAAGACTCCCGGGTTGGAAGTCATTCCTGTTTCGTAATCGGTTACGATGTATCCCTTTTTGTTCAGAAGGAGTCCCGGCACATGCCGTGTCAGGAGGGGATTGGGTCTCGTTCCGATTGCAGGTATCGCCACATCGATTTCAAAGCTGAATTCGCTGCCCTTAACCGGGACCGGTTTACGTCTGCCGGATGCATCGGGTTCTCCAAGTTCCATTTGTATGCATTCCACTGCAGCGATATTCCCCTTTCCGTCATCAATGAACCTCAACGGATTTGTCAGAAGCATAAAATCGATTCCTTCTTCATGAGCATGATGTATCTCGGCTTTTCGCGCTGGCATTTCGGCTTCGGAACGTCTGTATATCAGGTAAACCTTTTCAGCCCCGAGCCGCAATGCTACCCTTGCGGCATCCATAGCTACATTGCCGCCGCCGAATACCGCAACATTCCGGCCTCTCTTTATCGGGGTATCGTACTCGGGGAAAAGATATGCTTTCATAAGGTTCGCCCTCGTAAGAAATTCGTTCGCGGAATAAATGCCATTAAGGTTTTCTCCGGGTATCCCCAGAAAGACCGGCAGGCCTGCCCCGGTGGCAATGAAGCATGCGTCGTAACCCTTATCCGTCAAAAGCTCATCAATTGTGAACAGTTTGCCTATCAGGGTATTTACGACGACATCCACTCCGAGTCTCCTTATGTAATCAACTTCTTTTTCGACGATTTCTTTCGGCAGCCTGAACTCTGGTATCCCGTAAACAAGCACTCCGCCCGCCTTGTGGAGCGCTTCGAACAGGGTGACTTCATGTCCGGATTTGATAAGGTCTGCGGCACAGCTTAATCCTCCGGGACCTGAGCCTATTACCGCCACTTTCCTGCCGGTTGGTTTGGGTTTTTCCGGCACCTCCATCACGGCGTTGTCCCTTTCATAATCGGCAACGAATCTTTCGAGATTGCCGATAGCGACCGGCTCGCCTTTTTTCCCGAGGATGCAGAGGGACTCGCACTGTATCTCCTGGGGGCAGACTCTGCCGCAAACAGCCGGCATTGCATTATCTTCTTTTATCTTCCAAGCCGCCTCGATAAATCTCCCTTCATTTATCAATTTAATAAAAGAAGGGATATCGACCGATACGGGGCACCCGCTTCTGCAGGAAGGTTTAAGGCAGGACAGGCATCGGGACGCTTCTTTTTTTGCCTCTTCGGGGGTATATCCGTAGGGTACCTCCATGAAATTCTTTGCCCTTGCCAGTGGCTCCTGCTCTCTCATCTTAAGCCTGTGTTCCGGCTTTTTTTCTGCTTTTTTCTCTTCATACATAGCTAATTATTCCCCGACTTTTCTCTGTATAGTTCCATAGCAACCTTTTCTTCTTCTGTGTACATTCTCTGCCTTGACATAAGCAGGTTGAAATCAACCTTGTGACCGTCGAATTCAGGACCGTCAACACAGGCGAACCTGGTCTCGCCTCCCACCTCAACTCTGCAGGCGCCACACATGCCTGTCGCATCTACCATAATGGAATTCAGGCTGACAACAGTTTTAGCATTGTACTTTTCTGTAGTAACACATACAAACTTCATCATAATTGCAGGGCCGATAGCATATACAAGGCTGATATCCTGATTCTCCCTGAGGAGGTTATCGAGTGGTGAAGTTACCACCGCCTTCTGGCCGTATGAACCGTCATCCGTTACAATGATCAGTTCGTCGGATGCCGCTCGCATTTTATCTTCCCAGAATATGAGTTCCTTTGTCCTTGCGCCTATGATAGAAATCACGGTATTACCGGCTTCCTTCAGTGCGCGGGCTATCGGGAATGTCGGTGCAATTCCCACGCCTCCTCCAACACAGATTACCTTTCCGAAATTATCAATATGAGAATGAATACCGAGGGGGCCTATTACATCCATAATGTAATCGCCTTCATTCAACGTCCCCAGATGATGTGTTGTCTTCCCCATCTTCTGGAAGACAGTTGTTATCGTGCCTCTGTCCCGGTCAAAATCAGCGATAGTGAGCGGGATTCTCTCCCCCTGCTCATTTATCTTCAGGACAAAAAAATTGCCGGCCCTTGCTTTTCTTGCGATATCTCCTGTCTCGATTTCGAACAGAATAACGAGGTCGGACAACTCTTCTTTCCTCAGAATTTTGAACATGAATATCTCCTTTCGTTGGGGAAAAACAAAACTCAATTTTTTACTTGACAAGAGTTATCGCTTTTAAGTATAACATAACCGCTTATGCCTGGAACTTATTTGCCATCGGAATATTTACCGGTTCTCATCTTCATGATGATAGCTATGGCCTTCGGCTTCGGCGCCCTTCTTATTGGTTACATCTTCAGGCCGAGTAAACCTTATTACGAAAAGCTGCTGCCCTATGAATCAGGTATGACGCCGGTTGGCGAACCCCGTTACAGGTTTTCGCTAAGGTTTTATATTATCGCCATGATATTTCTTGTTTTCGATGTTGAGGCAGTATTCATTTATCCGTGGGCTATTGTTTTTGATGATGTAGGAGTTTACGGCTTTATCGGAATGGTGATTTTTATCGCCATAATCCTGGTCGGTTATATATTTGACTGGAATAAAGAGTCCTTTCAATGGGATTGAATGTCTTGTGTTTTCAAGGGGTAGAAAATGTTGATTGATACTTCGGCAACAGGCCTCATTCAGGTAGAAAAGGACGTTAAGATCCTGCCTCCGAATATTATTATCACCACTTTTGACAAGATCGTTAACTGGGGTAGATTATCTTCTTTATGGCCTACAACTTTCGGTCTTGCGTGTTGCGCAATCGAGATGATGGCTGTGGGCGCATCACATTATGACTTCGACAGGTTCGGGATTATTTTCCGGGGCTCACCCAGGCAGGCCGACTGTATTATCGTTGCCGGCACTGTCACCAAGAAGATGGCGCCTGTGGTAAGAAGAGTGTATGACCAGATCCCGGAACCGAGGTATGTGGTGGCTATGGGAAGCTGTGCATGCACCGGAGGCATATTCAAAACTTACAGCACTGTTCAGGGGTGCGATACCTTCCTTCCGGTAGATGTATATGTGCCGGGTTGTCCGCCGAGGCCTGAAACCCTGCTCGAGGGCATGATGATGCTTCAGGAGAAAATTCGAAAGGAAAGCGCGAGGTGGAGTCCATGGCGGTAACCGAAGTAAGGCTTTCATGGGAACCTGCAGCACTTGCGCCGAATGATATAGCAGAAAAAATCAAGGAAAAGTTTCCTGATCAGGTTATTGAGATTGCCGTATTCAGGGATCAGGTCTCTGTTATTGTTAAGAAGGATCGGGCCGCAGCAATACTCAGATTTCTTCATGACGACCCGATTCTCAGTTGCGATCATCTCCAGGACCTGACGGCAGTGGACTATGCCAAGAAAAAAGAGATCCGGTTCGAAGTTGTCTATAATGTCTACTCGATAAGATACCGTCATAAAATCAGGATAAGGGCCCAGGTGCCTGAGAATGACCCGAAGATTGCTTCTGTTGTCCCCATTTGGGCGGGAGCAAACTGGCATGAACGGGAATGTTATGATATGTTCGGTATCGTATTTACCGGCCATCCGGACCTGAGAAGGATTCTTATGCCCGAGGATTGGGAAGGATATCCGCTCAGGAAGGATTATCCCCTAAAAGGGCCGGAGTTTGAGAACGATTGGCCGGGCTTCACGGAAGTGATCAGGCGTTCAAAAGAGCTTAGAGAATTTGAGTGGGAAGGTTGAGATAATGCAGAAAGAAGCAGAGAAGATATTCGAAACCAGGGAACTCAGTGTAAATATGGGGCCGCAGCATCCGGCCACCCACGGTGTACTTAGGCTGGTCCTTGATATTGACGGCGAAACGATTGTGAATGTAACCCCGCATGTCGGATATCTGCACAGGGGCATAGAGAAGCTTGGTGAAAGCCTGAGTTACTTTCAGGCGCTTCCGCTGACAGACAGGATGGATTATGTCTCTGCGATGTCAAATAATATCGGCTACTGCGTAGCTGTCGAAAAGCTTTACGGCATAGAGGTCCCCGAGAGGGCAAAATATATCAGAACTATTGTCGGGGAGATTTCAAGGGTCTCGAACCACCTGCTCTGGCTTGCAACCCATGCCCTCGATATCGGTGCAATGACCGTGTTTCTCTATTGCTTCAGAGAAAGGGAATGGCTTCTCGATCTCTTCGAGATGATCTGCGGTGCAAGGCTTACTTTAACTTATCCCAGGGTAGGCGGAGTCCGGAACGATGTCCCGCAGAAGTTTCTCGACAGCCTCTGGAAATTTACCGATGAATTCCCGTCGAGGATTCTCGAATATGAAACACTGATAGACCAGAACAGGATTTGGCTACAAAGGACAGTTGGGATAGGCGTTATATCGGCAGAAGAGGCAGTAAGCTGGGGAATGACAGGCCCGACCCTTAGGGGGTCCGGTGTAGCCTATGATATCAGAAAGCATATGCCGTATGATGCATATGACAAGCTGGATTTTGAAGTTCCCATCGGAACCGAGGGAGATACTTACGACAGATACCGTTGCAGGATGCTCGAGATGAGGCAGTCGAACAACATGCTCAGACAGTGTATCGAGAAGCTTCCGGCCGGCCCTGTAATGGCCGATGAACCGAAATTTGTCCTCCCGCCCAAAGATAAGATGATGGCGGTAACCCATCCGACAGATATGGCGTATTTTATTATTGAAAAAGCTTGCAAGGGCTGCGGAATGTGCTTAAGGGCATGTCCGGCAAAGGCGATTACCGGAGAAAAGAAACAACCGCATAAGATTGACCAGTCGCTGTGCCTGCAATGCTCGACCTGTTTCACAACCTGCAAATTTAAGTCTTTAACGGTTGTGCCGGGGGGGAAAGGCCTGAGCGATGAAAAGCTTGCTGAACTTGCAGTTGCTCCGGATCAATTGCCCGAAGACATTAAAGAAGCCCAGCAGAATCTTACAAGGCAATTCGATTTTATAAAGAAAGGACCCAAAGCACCCGAAGGAGAGATTTATGTTGCAACCGAGGTTCCGAAAGGTGAACTGGGTTTTTATTTCGTAAGCGACGGATCGGGGAAACCTTACCGGATGAGGGTAAGAGCGCCTTCCTTTATACATGCAGGATGCCTGCCGAGACTTTGTATCGGGCATCTTGTTGCGGACGTAATTTCGAACATCGGCACGATTGACATCGTGCTCGGGGAGTGTGACAGATAAACGTGAGCGCAACGAATATTATAAGCCCTGAGCAGCTTCAAGCTTTGATTGCGTTCGGAATCAACGTTTTAATAATTATATTAAAGATCGTTGTGGTACTGGTTGTCGGATTACTCCATGTTGCATATGCGACCTACTTCGAAAGAAAAGTCATCGGCCATATGCAGGTGAGGCTCGGCCCTATGAGGGTGGGTCCTCACGGCCTTCTGCAGCCCTTCGCCGACGGTCTGAAACTGTTCTTCAAGGAGGATATAATCCCTGCAAGGGCCGACAAAACAGTTTTTTGGCTTGCTCCAATCATATTTATGGCAGCTTCTATGGTAAATCTGTCCGTTATCCCTTATTCCTCTAATTTTGTAATTGCAGACATCAATGTCGGACTTTTATTCATATTTGCCATGGCAGGCATGGGCGTCTACGGGATTTTCATAGCAGGATGGGCTTCAAATTCCAAATATGCTTTTCTTGGAGGTCTCAGGTCATCTGCCCAGGTCATAAGTTATGAAATTGCCATGGGGTTCAGTCTTGTCGGTGTTATGATGATGGCCGGCTCTCTGAACCTTTCCGATATAGTCCGGGCGCAGGAGCAGTCAATTTTCGGCATGTATGCCATCCCGCAGTTTGCAGCCTTTTTCGTATTTGTGATCTCAGCGGTGGCTGAAACTAACAGGACCCCCTTTGACCTTCCCGAGGCTGAAAGTGAGCTGGTTGCCGGATATTTTACCGAATACAGCAGTTTCAGGTTTGCACTCTTCTTCCTCGGTGAATATATCGCAATGCTTATAATGGCTTCACTTTGCACTATATGTTTTCTGGGCGGCTGGACATTGCCATGGTATGTTCTGAAAGTCCTGCCGTTCCTCTCGTATGTGCCTGGAATCGTATGGTTCCTTATGAAAGTATATGCATTCATCTTCTTCTATTACTGGATCAGGGCTACAGTGCCCAGATACCGGTATGACCAGCTTATGAATATTGGTTGGAAAATACTTATACCGATAGCTTTGGCGAATATACTGGTAACCGGACTGGTTAAAATTTTACTGTGAAAATAAAGGAATAATATCGTGACTGTTAGAGATGTAATAAAAAGATTCACCTTCATCGAAATATTCCAGGGCATGGCCCTGACCCTCCGGAAGATGTTTTCACGTGCGGTTACGATTCAGTATCCGGACGAAAGACGTCCTATCGCGCCCGGTTTCAGGGGACAGCACGCACTTGCAAAAAGTCATGGCAGGGCGAAATGTGTGGGCTGCGGACTTTGTGCAACGATTTGTCCTGCGCAGTGCATAAGCATCACCCGGGCAAAAGGGCTGGTGGAAAAATACGAGGTAGATGTTCTGCGCTGCATCTATTGCGGATTCTGCGTAGAGGCATGCCCTTATGGTGCAATTGTCCTTACTGAAAATTATGAATATTCTGCATATAACAAGGAAGACCTGCTTCTTAAAAAGGACAGGCTCCTTGAAAGCTGGGACAAATTTATGCCGGGGAACAAGGGAGAGGAGTATTTCAGGAAATTCTGGAGACCCATGTCCGAAGATTTTTCGACGCCTCCCAATCAGTCCAAGTTCAGGGGAAAAAGCTCATGACAGTTCAGTTGTTTTTTGCATATTTTGCTTTTGCGATAGTCTTACTTTCAGTAATTGTGATTACGAGAAGAAATCCCGTACACAGTGTGCTCTGGATGCTGCTGCTGTTTTTTCATATCGCCGGCTTGTATCTTCTGCTTAATGCTGAGTTTTTGGCGGTGGTCCAGATTATCGTATATGCGGGCGGCATAATGGTCCTTTTCCTTTTTGTTGTGCTGCTGGTCAACCTCAGAGACGAGGTGAGTGTCGGAAGGTTTATCGGCGCTTCTCCTACAGGTTTTACCTTTGCTGTAGCCCTTTTTGTCTTGGTTTTTATGTCGCTCAGAGCTTTTGTTCTTGCTCCGCCAGGAAAATACACAATCGAGTTAATACAGCAGGAGACACATACAAAGGCCCTGGGTAAGTTACTGTACACGGAATATTTGTTTCCTTTCGAAATAGCCGGGCTGATACTTACCGTTGCTATTGTTGGCGCCTTAGTCCTTGCAAAGAGGAGGCTTAAGAGTTAAAAAATGGTTCCGTTAAGCTGGTATATGCTTCTGAGCCTGGCAGTCTTTGCCATAGGGGTATTCGGATTTCTGACGAGAAGGAATATAATTCTTGTGCTGATGTCGCTGGAACTGATGCTGAATGCCGTCAATATCAATCTTGTCGCAATAAGCCATTATATGCAGGATCTTAGAGGACAGATACTTGCGTTATTTATTATAGCGGTTGCCGCTGCCGAGGCAGCTATTGGATTGGCTATAGTGATAGCCTTATTCAGGAACAAGGCTACTGCCAGTGTTGATGAAATCAAAGAGATGCATGGATAAGTCAAGAAAATGAAAACTGAAAATTGCAGAGGTAAAAAATAGCATGGAGCTGAAATTCTATCATATATTGATACCTTTCCTCCCGCTGATAGGCTTCCTTATCAACATCCTGCTCGGCAAGGAAGTCACGAGGGATAAAGCACACTGGCCGGCTATTCTATCGGTCGCCGGCTCCTGGGTCTGTTCTTTGCTGGCGCTCAGAGACGTTATGGCTGGGCACATTATCGACGCAGACCTTTATACATGGATACTGTCCGGTACCTTCAAGGTCAGCGTGGGCTTCCTTATCGATCCGCTGACTGCCGTGATGCTCATTGTTGTCACGACGTGCGCCATGCTTATCCATATTTATGCAGTCGGTTACATGCATGGAGACACAGGCTACTACCGGTTTTTTGCATATCTCAATCTGTTTACCTTCTGCATGCTGATGCTGGTCATAGGCAATAATTTCCTGCAGCTCTACTTCGGTTGGGAAGGGGTCGGTCTCTGCTCCTACTTCCTGATCGGATATTACTTCAATAAGAAATCAGCGGCCGATGCCGGAAAGAAGGCATTTATCGTTAACCGTTTCGGCGACTTCGGATTCGGGATAGGTGTTTTCATGATTTTCCTTTCCTTCGGCACCCTGCATTACTCGGAAGTCTTCTCCAATGTATCTGTAATTATAGGTCAGAAGGTGAATTTTCTGGGATGGATTGTTGACCTTCCGACTCTCATTGCGCTGCTGCTATTCTGTGGCGCTGTAGGCAAGTCAGCGCAGATACCGCTCCATGTCTGGCTGCCTGATGCAATGGAGGGCCCTACGCCGGTGAGCGCATTAATCCATGCTGCAACCATGGTTACGGCCGGAGTATTCCTTGTTGCCCGCTGCAGTCCCGTATTCAACCTTTCCGAGGTTGCAATGAATGTTGTAGCAGTTATAGGCGCACTTACCATGTTTTTTGCAGCAACTATTGCGATAGTGCAAAATGACATAAAAAGAATTATTGCCTTTTCCACATGCAGTCACCTGGGCTATATGTTCCTTGCTTGTGGGGTGGGAGCCTATGCCGCCGGTATTTTCCACCTTTATACTCATGCATTCTTCAAGGCCCTGCTCTTCCTCGCGGCAGGCAGTGTCATCCATGCTGTTCATACAAACAATATTCAGGAGATGGGCGGACTGAAGAAATATTTGCCCATTACCTATGCTGTCTTCGTTATTGCGGGATTGAGCGCCGGCGGATTTCCGGGTCTTTCCGGATTCTTCAGTAAGGATGAGATTATATGGTCGGCCTATGCCGCTCATACTCCGGTCGGCAAATTCGTCTGGATTCTTGCTCTTGGAGGCGCTTTCTTTACGCCGTTTTATACATTCAGACTGATATTTCTTACCTTCCATGGAAAATACCGCGGCGGGCATCATGAAGAACACGGACATGGAGCGCATCATATTCATGAGTCTCCAAAGGTAATGACAATACCGCTGATGTTCCTCGCGGTCGGAGCAGTTGCAGCCGGATGGATCGGTATCCCGCCAATACTGGGAGGAGGTGCGCAATTCACCCATTTCCTTGAACCGGTTGTCGGTCATCCGGAATTTCATGGCACCCATGCTGAAGAATGGGGCGTCATGGCACTTTCAACATCCCTTGTATTTATTGGACTGGGGCTGGCTGCATTCCTCTATCTCAGGAAAACCGATCTGCCTGATAAGATAGCAAAACAGTTCAGGATTTTACACAACATCCTGTACAACAAATATTATGTTGATGAACTTTATAACTATACGATTATCAGACCCACTTTTTGGACTGCAAAAAAGATTCTTGTTGCGATTACCGATGCAAAAATCATAGAGGGAATTGTCAACGGCGTGCCTGGAGCAATAGGACTGTTCAGCCAGAGTTTGAGAAAGGTTCAGACCGGTCTCGCACAGCACTATGGAATTATGATGGCTGCCGGCGCAGTCTTTATCATCGCGCTGGTATTATTGCTTCGATAAGGAGAAACATGGAACAGGTAATTATGAATCAATTAAGTTATCCGATACTGAGCACGGTCATATTCCTGCCTGTTTTGGGCGCCCTCGTTATTTTGCTGAACAGGAGGGCCTGGGAGCTCGCAACAAAATGGATAGCCCTGGGTACGAGTTTAGCAACGTTTTTCCTGTCAATCCCGTTATTTCTGAATTTTGACAAATCGACTCACAAGATGCAGTTTGCAGAAAGATTCAGCTGGATTCCGCAGTGGAATATAAATTATTTCATAGGCGTAGACGGCATCAGCGTCCTATTTATTCTTCTGTCCACCCTGACTGCAATCCTTTGCGTACTCATTTCATGGGAATCGATCAAGACCAAGGTTAAAGAGTTCTACATAGCGATCCTTCTTACAACGGCTTTTATGATAGGCGTTTTCTGCTCGCTTGACTTCTTTCTGTTCTACCTGTTCTGGGAGGCGATGCTGATACCTATGTTTCTTATCATCGGGGTATGGGGAGGGCCGAACAGGGTATATGCGGCAATCAAGTTCTTCCTCTATACGCTTGTGGGAAGCGTACTGATGCTCGTCGGCATCATCGTTCTCTACCTTTACGCAGGCAGGACCTTTGATATACTTGAGTTAATGACGATAAATTATCCTTATACGATGCAGATGTGGCTTTTCTGGGCTTTCTTCGCTGCCTTTGCCGTAAAGGTTCCGATGTGGCCTGTTCATACATGGCTGCCAGACGCCCATACGGAAGCTCCTACTGCCGGCAGTGTCATCCTTGCAGCGGTCCTGATCAAGATGGGGGCATACGGCTTCCTGAGGTTTTCACTGCCCTTGTTCCCTCAGGCGGCAATGGCAATGGTACCTGTAATGCTGACACTCTCCGTAATCGCTATCATATATGGTGCTGTCATTTGCCTTGCACAGACTGATTTGAAAAGGCTGATTGCCTACAGTTCAGTAAGCCACATGGGGTTCGTAACACTCGGGATATTCGCCCTTAACACTCAGGGGCTTGAAGGCGGGATTCTTCAGATGCTCAACCACGGAATAGTTACGGGAGCGCTCTTCTTGTCCGTTGGCATTGTTTATGACCGGACGCATACAAGAAAAATTGCAGATTACGGGGGACTTGCGACGGTTATGCCCGTTTATGCAGCTTTCTTTATGGTATTTACGCTATCTGCGATAGGACTGCCTGCAACAAACGGGTTCATCGGAGAATTCCTTATTCTCCTTGGAGGATTCACCAGGAGCAAGCTTGCCGGCGTTCTCGCAAGCACAGGTATAATTATCGGTGCAGCTTATATGCTCTGGCTCTACCAGAGGGTATTCTTTCTGGAAGTCAATGAGAAAGTTGCCGGCTTGCATGATATGGATGTCAGGGAAAGCCTCACGCTCATACCTCTGCTCCTTCTTGTTTTCTGGATAGGGGTATATCCGAATTCTTTCCTGAGCTTCATGCACGCATCTGTCGCACATCTTCTGGAGAGGGTTAATATGGTGGGTATGCAGGAAGCAAGTGCTGCAAAAAGTGTACTGGAGGTGATCAGATGAATTTTCAGCTTGCCGATCTCGCTCCGATCATGCCCGAACTGCTCATGACAGCACTCGCATTGGGTGTCCTGCTGTTAGACCTTTTTATTAAGAAAAAAGAAGTGATTGCCGTCATCAGCCTGGCGGCTGTTGCCCTTATAGGCTTGTCACTGTTTGGTTCTGCAGGCGAAGTATTCGGCACAATGTTTATAGCCGACGGATACAGCACGTTCTTCAAAGTTATTTTCTTTCTCAACGTCATCCTCTGCATACTGATATCCATCAAATACATTGCCGTCGAAAAAATTAATTATGGCGAATATTACAGTCTTATGCTTTTTGCCACGCTCGGCATGATGATTATGGCATCAGCAGGAGATTTGATAGTTCTGTACCTCGGACTCGAACTCATGGCTCTCAGTACCTACGTTCTGGCAGGTTTTATCAAGCACGACAGAAAGTCGAATGAAGCCGCATTGAAATATTTGCTTCTTGGGGCTTTTTCATCTGTATTTCTCCTCTACGGAATATCCATACTATACGGCCTTACGGGTACTACGGATATCAGGACAATCGCAGCAGTTATAAATGAGAGAGCTCTTGCGGATAATATGTCGCTTCTCCTGTCAGTGATATTTCTAATCGTTGCCTTTGGTTTCAAGATCGCTGCTGCGCCATTCCATATGTGGGCGCCGGATGTTTATGAAGGAGCCCCTACATCTATAACAGCGTTTATGTCGGTGGGGCCAAAGGCTGCAGGTTTTGCTGTTCTGGGCAGGGTTTTTCTGGTGGCGCTCGCATCCGCAAAAGTCGACTGGGCAACAATGCTGATACCGGTTGCAATACTTACCATGGCTGTTGGAAATATAGTCGCCTTATCACAGACAAACATCAAGAGAATGCTCGCCTACTCCTCGATTGCTCATGCAGGCTACGCCCTCCTCGGGATCATCGCTGCAAATAATGAAGGTCTTGCCAGTATGATGACTTATCTTATGATTTACGCCTTCATGAATATCGGGGCATTTGCAGTCATCATCATGCTCAGGAGTGAAGGATTCAAGGGAGACAATATAAGCGACTACGAAGGCCTTGCAAAGACCCATCCGCTGGCTGCGATGCTTATGCTCATATTCATGTTCTCACTTACGGGGATACCGCCTACGGCAGGCTTTATCGGCAAACTCTATATCTTCATGAGCGCGATTAATGCCGGCTATACCTGGCTTGTTGTTGTCGCGGTAATCTTCAGCGCAATATCAGCTTATTTCTACCTGAGGATAGTCATTTATATGTATATGAGAGAGCCGAAGACTGACGTCAGCCTTACTACATCTTTTTCGAACGGTGTAGCACTTGCCGTAACAACGGTTGCCGTGCTCGTGATAGGTGTACTGCCTGCAACACTGATTGAAATATCCAAAGCAGCAATCAAAGGATTCTGATAGGATCAAATTCTAGGCATCATTGCCGCTTGCAGTTAACACTTTTACGGCCATCTCTTTGTCCTCTTCCCTCACCATAATTTTTATCTCTCCTATTTTACCCACATTAACTGGATAGGGGCTTATCTTTGATGACCGGAGAACAACATGCATGCCGCCGCTCTCAAGAAGGTCTTTTACCATCTCTGCCTCAAGGGAATCATAAGTGACAAGGAGTTCAACCCATTTATCGTTCATTTAATTATACCCTGCTGATATTTAATGAAGAAAAGGCTCAGAACTATCTGATCCTTTTTGAAATTGCCCTGAATTCATCCGTACCGGCAACTTTCAATAGCTGGAACAGGACCGTCTCGGTGCACGAGATAACAGCGCCGGCGTCGCGCATGAATTCGCAGGCGGTTCTCCAGTTATCCTTGCTCCTTGAGCATACCGCGTCTTTCACCAGATGGACATTGAGGCCTTCCCTGAGAAGCCCGATACATGTCTGAAGAATGCAGATATGGGTTTCCATGCCTGCCAGGAGGATGGTTTTTTTATTAAGCTGTTTGATCTTGTTCGAAAAAGAGGTTTCATCGCAACAGCTGAAATGCAGCTTCTCAATAGGCTGAAAGTCGGGCAATGCCTTTCTTATTTCCTCAACTGTCAGGCCGAGGCCCTTCGGATATTGTTCAGTCACAACTACCGGTATGCCTGTCAACTTAGACAGTTCTATTAGGTGCAGGCAGTTGTCCAGAACTGCATCCTTCATCTTCATAACTTTTGCCAGCTTCTCCTGGATGTCTATGACAAGTAAAGCCGTGTTGTCCCTATCAAGAAAAAATTGTTCCATTAGTTCTCCTTTCAGAATAACAAACTGCTTGCAGAAAATAGCGCTTAACCTGATGTGCAAAATTATACTTCAGATATAAGCCGTCTATCAACATCGAAAGGGGCAGATGCAAGTGCAATGAAAGAAAACTTTACTTGAGGTGCTTTTATCATGGATAATTAATAAATTTAGCAAATAATTTTTTTCAAGGAGCGAACATTCAATGGCCGATGAAGACCTTTCGCAATTGAAGATCGACAAAACCAAAGTCCTGTATAGCCCCATCAAACGCCGCAGGATGCTATCATGGATAACCGGGATATGCCTCGTTGCAGTACTCGCAATACTATATACTAAAGGCGTATTTACTCCTGCTGTTGAGGTTGAAGCGGCAAACGTTACACGTGTCTATCCGTCACAGACCTTTACGCTTCTGAATGCTAGCGGCTATGTGGTGGCGCAGCGCAAAGCCGCTGTTGCCTCAAAGGTGACAGGCCGTCTCGTATCTCTTTCAGTGGAGGAGGGCAGCAGGGTTAAGTCAGGGCAGGTAATTGCCCGGCTTGAAAGCGAAGATGTCTATGCTGCCCGTGACCAGGCTGAAGCCAATCTTAATTTAGCCCTGCATAACCTTGAACAGGTGAAGGCTGAACTCGATGACGCTGCCGTTTCCCTGAGACGCAATAAGGAATTAATAAGTAATGGCTTTGTGTCGCACGCCGAGTACGATGCCTCGGAAGCCAGGTATAAAAAAGCCCTTGCAGCCGTTGCAGCGGCTGAAGCAGTCATAAAGGCCGGCAGGGCGGGGTTGCAGAGTGCAAATGTGGCTATCGAATATACTGTGATACGTTCGCCGTTTGACGCAGTTGTTCTGACAAAAAATGCCGACGTCGGGGATATTGTGACTCCAATAGGAGCTGCTGCTGATGCAAAAGCCGCTGTTGTTACCATTGCAGACATGGAATCACTGCAGGTCGAAGTCGATGTATCAGAATCCAACCTGCAGATCGTTAGGAAAGGCCAGCCATGCGAAATACTGCTTGATGCCCTGCCAGATGACCGCTTTCGCGGCGAAGTCCATATGATTGTTCCTACCGCAGACCGCACTAAAGCGACTGTTATGGTAAAAGTGCGGTTTCTGGATAGAGACAGCCGCGTACTGCCCGAGATGAGCGCAAAGGTTGCATTCCTCTCGCGTGATGTGGCCGAGGACGAAAAAGAACTGCGGACAGCTATCAACCCCTCAGGTGTGTTGACCCGCGAAGGCAAGAATTTTGTATACCAGATTGTCGGCAACAGGGCTTTCGAAAAGCAGATAACACTGGGAGAGGTGCTTGGGGAAATGGTTGAAGTGTCAGGCGGGATAAAGGCCGGCGACAGAATAGTACTCAGACCGCTGGACAAGATGAGAGACGGTTTGAAGATAAAGGTTACTGAAAGGTAATGAGCAGCAAGCCCCCTATCGTCCGGATAAGAAACCTTTCCAAGGCCTACCGCCGAGGGAGTCAGATACTGCCTGTATTGAACGACATATCCCTGGATATCGAAGAAGGAGAATTTATGGCGCTCATGGGGCCGTCGGGTTCGGGTAAGACAACATTATTGAATCTCATTGCGGGCATTGACAGAGCCGACAGCGGTGCTGTCTTAGTGGGGGAGCTCGATATAACGACTCTTTCCGAAGCAGAACTCGCCCGGTGGCGTGCTAATCATGTCGGCTTTATTTTTCAATTCTATAACCTGATCCCCGTACTTACCGCTTTTGAAAATGTGGAATTGCCGCTTCTTCTCTCCGGGTTGTCAAGGCAAGAGAGAAAATCTCATGTGGAAACAGCCCTCCGAATGGTAAAGCTTTCGGACCGGATGGACCATTATCCTGGACAGCTATCCGGTGGACAACAGCAGCGCGTTGCTATAGCGCGAGCTGTTGTTACTGATCCGACAATACTGGTTGCTGACGAACCCACGGGAGACCTCGACCGTGTTTCCGCTGAAGATATACTTGAACTCATGGAACGGCTTGTGCATGAACTCGGTAAAACTGTGATAATGGTAACGCACGACCCCAGGGCTGCCAACAAGGCCCATATGATCAGGCATCTCGACAAAGGCGTTTTAAATGCACGTACTCAAACTGATTTTTAAGAACGCGTTCCGCCATAAACTGCGGACTTTTCTTACGGTTGTCGGGGTAACTATTGCAATACTCGCCTTCGGACTCCTCCGGACTGTAATAAGCGCATGGTATGCGGGTGTGGAGGCTTCTTCGGCAAGCCGTCTTGTAACGCGAAACGCGGTTTCCCTTGTCTTCCCTCTTCCCCTGTCGTACAGGGAAAAAATAAGACAGATCGAGGGGGTTGAGGGAGTTTCCTATGGCACATGGTTCGGCGGTATTTATATCGACGAAAAAAATTTCTTCGCGAATTATGCCATGGAGCCGAAAACATACCTTGCAATGTATCCCGAGATCATTATTCCGGATGATCAGATGGCAGCTTTTGTACGCGACCGCAAAGGCGCAGTTGCCGGCCGGAAGCTTGCCGAAAGATTCGGCTGGAAGATCGGTGACAACATTACATTGAAAGGTACTATCTTCCCCGGCAACTGGGACTTTGTTCTACGCGGGATTTACATGGGAAGAGATGATACAGTGGATGAAACCGCATTTTTTTTCCAGTGGGATTATCTTAATGAGACATTGAAAAAATCCGGACGCTCCTGGACTGACCAGGTCGGATGGTATCTTATTGTGATTAAAGACCCAAATGTAGCTGCAGATGTCTCTCTCAGAATCGATAACACCTTCAAAAACTCCCTTGCAGAAACGCTGACAGAGACTGAAAAGGCTTTTCAATTAAGTTTTATTGCGATGACTGAGGCGATTGTGATCGCAATTCAGCTTGTCTCTTTTGTCATCATTTTCATAATAATGGCAGTTGTAGCCAATACCATGGCAATGACCGCGCGCGAACGCATCGGTGAGTATGCCGTGCTGAAGACGCTGGGATTCGGAGGTCTTCATATTTCTGGTCTGATCTTCGGTGAATCCATGGTTATTACTGCGACAGGGGGGGCGATCGGGATACTGCTCACTTTCCCTGTAGCCGATATATTCAGCAAAACACTCAGTGCTTATTTCCCTGTATTCAATGTGGCAAATGAAACCATATATATGGATATAGCAGCCTCTTTTCTGGTGGCATCCGTCGCCGGAGTTTTTCCTGCGTGGCGTGCTGTGAACATACGTATAGCAGATGGTCTCAGGAGGATAGGGTGAGGGATGAACAAGGCAGGACAGAACGGAGCATACCGGATTGAAGATACCTTTCTCATACAGCTTACGCAATCTCTGGACGCGCAGGCTTACTACTGTGTTGACAGTATCCGGCATGGCATTGGTAGTGTTTGTCTTCGCAGCCGTCCTGATGCTGGCCGAGGGGTTGCAGAAGACCCTAGTGGAAACCGGCTCTTACGACAATGTTGTGGTAATACGCAAGGCAGCGGTTTCAGAGGTGCAGAGCGGCGTTGATCGTCTTCAGGCCTCTATTGTAGAGACCCAGCCTGAGATTGCAATGGGAGAGGACGGCAAACTGCTTCTGGCCAAAGAACTGGTCGTGCTCATCGCTCTGCCTAAACGCGGCACTGATAAGCCCTCAAACGTTGTAATCAGGGGGATAGGAGACAGTTCAATGCTGCTTCGCAGCCAGATCAGGCTTGCAGATGGCCGTATGCCGCGCAGTGGTTCTTCAGAGATAATTGCGGGTCAGAGTATTGCAGAAAGGTTTAAGGGAGGAGGCATAGGTGAAACGCTGCGTTTTGGTATGCGGGACTGGACTGTTGTGGGAATATTCGATGCCGGCAATACCGGCTTCAGTTCAGAGCTTTGGGGTGATGCGGATCAGCTTATGCAGGCATTCAGGCGGCCTGTCTATTCATCCGTTATTTTCAAGTTGCGCAATCCTTCGGAATTAGAGAAGGTTATTTCGCGGATAGAAAATGATCCGAGGTTGACGCTTGAGGCCATGCGCGAAACAAGGTATTATGAAAAACAGTCTGAGATGATGGCTAAATTCCTGCGCATACTCGGCATGACACTTACTGTTATCTTCTCACTTGGTGCAATTATAGGAGCGATGATTACAATGTACGCTGCTGTCGCGAACAGGACAGGGGAGATCGGCACGCTGCGGGCAATGGGCTTTCAGCGTAATAGTATTCTTGCAGCATTCGTCATGGAGGCACTACTCCTCGGTTTGATCGGGGGCTTCATTGGACTGTTCTTCGCATCATTTTTGCAGCTCTACACGATATCTACAATGAATTTTCAGACTTTTTCAGAGCTTGCCTTTACCTTCTCCCTGACTTTCGAGATTGTCTTCGAAGCCATGGCATTTTCACTGGTAATGGGCTTTATCGGGGGTGTACTTCCTGCATTCAGAGCCTCACGAATGAATATCGTGGAAGCACTCAGGGCGAGTTAAATCTGAGAAAGGTAGATCAGGGTATCAAAAAATATTTTTTCTGACAAAATCTCACTTTATTTTCAATCAGTCACAACTGTTTAAATATTCCTTGAAGGGCAGATATCGTAAAGAACGCATTCGCTGTGTCCGGGGTTCCTTGCCTGGCAGATTTTCCTGCCGTGGGATATGAGAAGGTGTGATATATTACCCCATTCTTTCTTCGGCGTCAATACCGTAAGATCCTGCTCTATCTTTACCGGGTCTTCGTTCTTCGTAAGCCCGAGCCTCTTGGAGAGCCTTTTTACGTGGGTATCTACTGCGATCCCCTCGTTTACGCCGAAGGCATTAAAAAGTATAATGTTGGCGGTTTTACGCGCCACTCCCGGCAGTCTTGTAAGTTCTTCCATTGATACCGGAACTTTTGAATTGAACTCTTCAATGATCATATTTGCCGCTGCCTTAATATTTTTCGCCTTGGTCTTGTAGAAGTTTACTGAGCTTATATCCTTCTGCAGGTTTTCAATCGGAACATCTGCATAATCCTTGACGGTTCTGTATTTCCTGAAAAGACCTTCGGTAACCCTGTTGACGAGCACATCAGTCGCCTGCGCTGAAAGTACAGTCGCAACAAGAAGCTGGAATGGCTCTGTAAAATTGAGCGCTGTTTTAGTTTCCGGGTATTCTTTTTTCAGCCGCCTGAGGATTTCGGTTGTCTTTTCTTTGAGATTCATTGTGCCCTGATAAAATAATCCATAAGTTTGTGCCCCTCTTCAAAGACGATTATATCATCTCTGCCGGTTATCGACTCATCGAATACCGCGCCCTCATTATTTCTTTTCATCCGGCTGTCAAATATGACAAAGGGAACGGGCTCTTCCGAATGGGTTTTCAGTTCTACAGGTGTAGCATGATCGGGCAGGAGAAGAATCCTGTATTCACCGAAAGACTCGATGCCTTCAAGAACCCGGCCGACAACAAGAGCATCGAAATCTTCCAAAGCCTTTATTTTATCCTGATAATTTCCTGAATGGCCTGCTTCATCCGGAGCTTCAACGTGGATTAAGGCTATATCGAGTCTTTCAAGAGATCTAAGCGCTGCTTCAGCTTTGCCGGCGTAATTGGTATCGAGATATCCAGTAATGCCCGGCACATCGAGGATTTCAAATCCGGCATTCACACCTATCCCTTTCATCAGGTCTACTGCCGATACAAGGGAGCCCTCAAGAGAATATTTCTCGCTGAAAGTCGGCATGGCAAGCTTTATGCCCTGTCCCCATAGCCATATGCTGTTGGCGGGTTTTTGACTCCTGTTGATTCTTTCCCTGTTTACCGGGTGATTTTCAAGAAGTCCTGCGGACTGCAGCATAAGGTCCCTTAAAGTATCTTCTCCGTCTCCCACAGGCAGGTAATCAGCTATCTCCTTGCCCGTAATATCATGGGGCGGGGTGCATTCAATATCCAAGGCTCCTTCAGACCATACCATAATATGTCTGTAACTTACTCCCGGATAGAAAACGATCTTTTCCGAACCCATCTCTCTGTTTAACTCTTCGACGAGCGTCCTGGCTTCGGCGGATGAGATATGGCCGCTGCTGTAATCGTCCATAACAGCCTTTGTCTTGTCTTTGTTGTATTTAAGAGTTACGAGATTGCATCTGTAAGCAACGTCGCCTTTGTTGAGCATGATACCCATGCTCGCAGCTTCGAGCGGGGCCCGACCCGAATAAAACTCTCCTGGACTATACCCAAGGATATTCAGATTTGCGATGTCAGAGCCGGGATGGAAACCCTGCGGGATAGTCCTGATCCTGCCTATTATCCCTTCGCGTGCAAGCCTGTCCATGTGCGGTATTGATGCCACCTGCAAGGGCGTCTTGCCGGAGAGTTCCCTGACAGGCCTGTCCGCCATGCCGTCACCGATAATAACAATATATTTCATATAGCACCTTTAGTTGCCTTTACCTTTATAAGGGATGATACGTCAGCAGTTATATTATAAGCTTCTGGTACTCATTTTACTCCAAAAACTGAGAATATTCAAAGAACGATGTGTAATGGTTCCCGAAAAATGCATTTCAATTTAATTCATGCAGGCATGTGGGCAGCAAAAGCTCTCCGGCAGCTCCTTTGAAGGCGCTTATATATCCGGTGTCCCTGAACGTTTTCATTCCGAACGAGTGGCTGTTATCAGACCCAAATCCTGCGTTGAAGAGGTTTTGAGGCGCATAGGCCTGCATGACCGGGGTCAAATGCAGTTTTCGGGTTAAGGTATCGAACAATAGTATCTTCTCACAACATCTGCATTTTTTAAATGCATTTTCAGGTCTAATGAATTTACCGGGAATTCAACCGCAATTAAATCTTCAGTCGGATTTGTCCTCTTTTTTTTTTGCCTCGTCCCATAATTTATCCATTTCTTCAAGTGTCATGTCGGATAATTCCCTGCCCTGTTCCGCAGCCTTCATTTCGATATGCCTGAAACGGCGTATGAATTTGCCTATGGTTTTCCGGTGTGCGTCTTCGGGGTTGACGTTCATGAATCTTGAAAGGTTCACCAGCATAAAAATAACGTCTCCAAGCTCACCTTCCATTTCATCTCTGCTGCCTGATTTCAGGGCTTCTTTAAGTTCATTCATCTCTTCATCGACCTTTACTATGACATCCTCGATCTTAGGCCAGTCAAAACCGGCCTGTGCCGCCCTTTTTTGAAGCCTGTGAGCTTTAAGCAGCGAGGACATGGCTTTCGGAACGCCCTCAAGTAAGGATTCCCGGAGTTTACCCTCATTTTTCTTCAGCACTTCCCATTGCCGGATTACTTCTTCAGGAGTTTTGCATTCCCCATTTCCAAATACATGGGGATGCCGCGATGTCATTTTCTGGCCTATGGCTGCAACCACGTCCGACATCTCAAACTCAGACCGTTCCTTTGCTATCTGACACTGGAAGACTATCTGAAAGAGCAGATCTCCAAGCTCTTCCTTTATTTTTTCCGGGTCTTTCTCTTCGATGGCCTCAATGAGCTCGTATGCCTCTTCGATTATATAGGGCTTAAGGCTGTTCCTTGTCTGCTCCCTGTCCCAGGGACAACCTTTCTCACCCCGAAGTTTTTCCATTATGTTGAGGAGTTCCTGTATATCCATAACTGAAAATAAGAGTTCATTTCTCCTTTCTTTTTGTATAAATATATACGGACGTCGCAACCAGGATTAAGGTTAACACAAAGATAATGACAGGCGAAAGCTCAATATAAATGATTTGTTCGACATAATGTACGATGAAAGAGCCGGAATATGCCAGTGCAGGGTCGTGCCTCTGTCTGAGCCAGAATTCAAGATGTGTTAAAGGACAATAACATCCGAATATCTGCATCATTACCGCGAAACCAAGGGCGGCGATATGCAGAATCTTTACTGTCCTGACTTTTCCGCCTATCAATGCGCCGCATATCAGGAAGACGATCCAGAGGAAGTGGACGAGCAATACAAAATCTGCTGCGACCTTGTATTGCATCAGACAATATCCAATATTATTTCCCTCTCTTCCATATCAACCCCGTTAAGCCTTACCTTCAGCTCCTTCCCGATTGTGAAAGCACGTCTGGTGTGCCTTCCGTTCAGGCTTATGCGACGCTCATCGAACTGATAAAAATCGTCGGTCATATTGGATACATGCAGAAAACCCTCCACATAAAATTCCTTTAACCGGACTTTCACTCCGTAAGGAGTAACATTAATGACCTTCGCATCAAACTCTTCACCTGCTTTGTCCTTCATAAACCATGTACGCATCGCATCTACAACTTCCGTTTCTGCTTTCTCGGCAACCCGTTCCATGCGTGAAGACTGGAAAGCGATATCCGGCAACATGGCCTCAAGCTCCTGTACCCTTTTTCCCGGCAGGCTATTCCTGTCGAGCGCTTCCCTCAAAATTCTGTGCAGTACAAGGTCCGGGTAACGTCTGATGGGAGAAGTGAAGTGGGCATAACATTCGGATGCGAGTCCGAAATGCCCTACGTTGATGGCTGAATAGCGGGCCTGTTTGAGACTGCGTAAAACCATATAATTTATGATCTCTTCTTCGGGCTTTCCCTTGATGTCGCGGAGTATCTCGTGGAAATCCCTCGGCCGGACCGAATGCCGGGCCTTGCGCACGCTTTTCATCACCCTTACAATATCTTCTAGTTTTGAAGGATCAGGCTCCTCATGTATTCTGTAAAGTGCAGGAATGCCGAGGCCGCTTAGATGTTCTGCAACCGCTTCATTTGCAGCGATCATAAATTCCTCTATGATCATATGAGCATAGTTTCTTTCCGAACGAAGGATTGCTTCCGGTCTCCCCTGAATGTCAAGGAGAACCTCCGGCTCCGGAAGGTCGAAATCGAGGCTGCCCCTGAGAAGCCTTCTGTTTCTCAGCAGACCACAAAGCTCACCCATCAGTTCGAAATCCTGCAAGAGATTGACGTATTTCCCGCGTTCATGTCCGTCTTGATCAATAAGGATCTTTTTCACCGAGGTATAGGTCATCCTTCCATCACTGATAATGATGCTCGGATAAAATTTTGAACCCGTCCTTTTGCCGTTCCTGTCAAAGTTCATTTCGGCAGTAAACGCCAGTCTTTCAACCCCCGGTTTGAGACTGCAGAGGTCTTCTGAAAGCTCTTTTGGAAGCATGGGGATAACCCTGTCCGGGAAATAGACACTAGTCCCTCTGCTCCTTGCCTCCAGGTCTATCACCGAATTCCAGCCGACATAAAAACCTACATCTGCTATATGAACATAGAGGGTGTATCCATGTTTTGATAGCTCGACGGAGACTGCATCATCAAAATCCTTTGCGCGCTCGCCGTCGATCGTGACTGTTGAGAGATGACGCAAATCCTTTCTGATATGCCGCCCCGTTCTGGAAAAATCACCTTTCGGCATAGATATGGAAGATGCTTCTTCGTGTACTGCCCTGGGAAACCTTCTCGGGAGGTTGAACTCGTCAATTATTGACTCAACTTCTGCTTTAGGCTCGTCGGGCTTTGCCATAATCTTTACAACTTTACCTTCAGCCGGTTTTCTGTCTGTCGGATAAGTGAGTATTTCTGCAATTACCATGTCTCCGCTTTTTGCTGCGCCCCTGTATTTTTGAGCGATCAAAATATCAAAATTAAGGTATCTGTTTTTTGGTTTCACGTAGAAACCCGTCTTTGTAACCTCAAATTTGCCGGCAATCTTTGTGTTTGCCCTTTCGAGTACCCTTACAATTTTCCCTTCACGCCTCTGCCAGTTTTCAATACGGATAAGAACCCTGTCGTTATTCATTGCGCCTATTGTAGCGCGGGCTGGTATGAATATATCACGCTCACCAGGTTTTTCCATTATCACGAAGCCGTAGCCGTCTTTGTGCTGTTCGAAATTACCGATCACGAGATTCATGTCTTCGGCCGGGCCATAAAGCCCTTTTCTTGTGAAGACAATATCCCCGCTGCGAACCATGTCCCTAAGGGTTCTCTTCAGTGCCCGGGATTCCTTATGATTAAGCTCCAGCATTGAAACCATTTCCCTGAAGCTCAAAGGCCTCTTTGTTTTTTCTCTGAAAAATGCAAGCACCCTATCTTTGTCTGTCATGAAATGCCTCCGGTTAAGATGTGTTAATGCTGATCCCAAAGCAGCGGTGTTTTTCCTGAACAATAATTATATCCAATTATTTTATCTCTTGTTTGCATTGCGCTGGCATATCATTACAAAGGCCCGCTTGGTCAGCAATAAATAATGTCTGTCATAAATCAGCCATAACCATAAATAGGTTCAATTGATGTTATTATACATAAACTGGAATTTTTCTCTTACTTATGACATCAGATTTTGCAGATACGTCATTGTTGACAGGTTTGGACGATTGTGATACTTTGAATAGTACACATCATGACAGATAAAGCTGCCATCATAAAGGAAGCCCAGAGGTATATTGCCCGCGGTCAGATAGATAAAGCTATTTCTGAATGGGAAAAACTTATCAAAGAATACCCTGACGGTAATACCTTCAATTCTATCGGTGACTTATACCTTAAAAAAGGCGGCAAGACAGAGGCGATAGATTCATTCCATAAAGCTGCTGATTATTTCCGCCGGGAAGGCTTCTCTCTTAAGGCACTGGCCCTCTATAAAAAGATACTGAATATAGCTCCAGCTGACCCAAGGTCTCTTATAGCGCTTGCAGAGCTGAATGAGGGTAAAGGTCTGGTTACGGATGCAATAAAATTTTACCTCGCAGCAGCCGACAGCCTCTCCAAGGATGGCAAAAAAGAGCAGATACTGGAAATTTACGAAAAGATACTTGCTCTTTCTCCTTCAAATATTCCACTGAGGGTCAAGGTTTCGGATATATACAAGAAAGAGGGGCTTTTGTCGGAGGCCTCGAAGCAGTATATGATTATCGCGAGGCTTCTTGCCGAAAGGGATGAGCCGGAGAGGGCCTTGGAATTTTTTCAAAAGATTCTTGATTCCGAACCCTTGAACAGGGAAGTAATTTTTGAAGTCAGCAGCCTGTACGAAAGAAAGGGCGACTTTGATAAGGCCATGGAACACTTAAGGGAGGCTGCCGGTCTTTTCCCTCAGGATACGGACATCCTTATCAAGTGTGCGGAGCTTCACATTTCTGATAACCGGCTTGACGGAGCCACTGAGTATCTTGCCGCGGTTGCTGAGATTGAACCTGCCAATATCAAGGCAAGAAGGCTTCTCGGAGATATATATGTCAGGGAAGGCGACAAGCAAAAAGCCTGGGAGGAATATCTTCCCATACTTGACGACATGCTTCTCGAAGAAAATTATGACGATGCGATAAGAATACTTAATTCTTTCAGGGATATCGATCCTGTTGAGACGGGAAGGAGGCTTGTGTCGCTGTATTCCCAGCTTGGTGACTCTCAGCAGGTACTTCAGCATTTGACCGCCCTTGGGGATATTTTCATCGACCGCGACAAGCCGAGGGAGGCGCTCAACTGTTTCAAGGAAGCTCACAAAATGTCTCCGGAAGACGATATGCTCCGAAACAGGGTTATTGAAATCGAACGGCAGATAGGTAAGGAGCATATCGTAACAGGAGCTGAAAAGACTTTCGAAGAGGCAATTATCGATGCCGATATATACCTCAGGTACCGTCTTCATGAAAATGCGCGGGATATCCTTGAAACATTCAGAGAAAAATTTCCAGACAATATCGACATCCATTTAAGACTAAAATCATTGTATCTTGATATGGGAGACAAAGATAGGGCTGTTACGGAATGCCTCATCCTGAGCGAGCTATACGGAAAGTCCGGCGAATCCGAGCAGGGCAGTCAGATGATAAGATATGCGCGTGAAATCAACCCTGAGGACCAGAGACTTGCTGAAATAGCCGGAATCCCAGAGCCCGGGGAGGATATTGCTGCGCCGCCCGACGATGCTTCTGAAGGCCCTTCAATTGAAGATTACAGTGAAGAGATTGCTGAAGCGGATTTTTATTCAAGGCAGGGACTTTTTGATGAGGCCAGAGAGATATTGGAGAGATTGCAGACACTCTTCCCTGAAAATGCCGATATTGCTCTGAAATTAAACTCTGTCAGCCAGGTTGTGGAAGACGCACCGCATAGCGATGAAACGCAGATGGAGGCTATCTCAGGTGAAGGCGAGATTCTGGAAGCCGAAGAGATAGCAGAACCTTCCCTCGACAGTGATGTTATGGATATATTTAATGAGTTCAAAAAGGGAATCGAAAAAGAGCTTGCAGAGGAGGATTATGAAACGCACTATAACCTTGGGATTGCCTATAAGGAAATGGGACTTATAGATGACGCCATAAAAGAATTCCAGACATCAAGAAAAGACCCAAGGCGTTTTGTGCATTCCTCCAACATGCTGGGATTATGTTACGTGGAAAAAAATCTTTATCCACTGGCGATTGAAGTGCTGAGGGATGCCATCGGGAAGATGCAGGACAGGGATGAATCTTACTGGGCTATGAAATACGAACTTGCTGAGGCATACGAAAAGAACGGAAACCTCAAAGAAGCAGTAGATCATTTCACCCAGGTATACGGCTGGAATTCTAAATTCCGCTCCGTTTCTGATAAAATAAACAATTTGAGGGCAGGTGTGGTTGACGGCACCGAGCAGAAGAAAACCAAAGAAAGGAAGGACAGGGTGTCCTACCTGTAGCCCGGCTGTAACTCTGGCAGTCGGACGGGATATCATTATCGATGGATTATTTGGAATATTACGGCTTGAAAGAACACCCCTTCTCGAATGTTGTTGACGGCAGGTTTTATTATAACAGCCCCCTTCATTCCGACTCCCTTCTTAAGCTCAAATATGCAGTTGATACAAGAAAAGGGCTTGCAGTTGTCATCGGGGACATTGGTACAGGAAAGACAACCCTTGCCAGGAGGTTCCTTGAAGAACTTGATGAAAGCGAATATGAGGCCGCCCTGCTCGTTGTGGTCCATTCGAGCGTCAGTTCGGAATGGCTGTTCAAGAAATTTGCAATTCAGCTTGGGGTCAAGGATATCAGGGATGACAAGGTCGAACTGCTTACGCAGATATATAAGAGGCTTTATGAACTGATCGAGCAAGACAAAAAGGCTGTTGTCATGGTCGATGAGGTGCAGATGTTAAATTCAAGGGAAATTATGGAGGAATTCAGGGGGCTTTTAAATATGGAGACGACTGAGGGGAAGATGATCAATCTGGTTTTTTTCGGATTGCCCGACCTTGAAAATGTGCTGTCACTGGATGAGCCGCTGAAACAGAGGGTTGCTGTCAAGATAGGCCTCAAGGCGTTTTCGGAAAATGATACAAAGGATTATATAAGGCACAGACTGACGGTTGCGGGATGCAGCAAGGGAATATTTTCCAATGAGGCCATAGCGAAGATTTACAGGTGCACAAACGGAGTGCCCAGGCTCATAAATACAGTTTGTGACAACGCTCTTCTTGAAGGATATCTGGCCAAAAAGAACACAATAGAGGTTGGTACGGTGGAGACGGTAGCAGTAGACCTCGGATTAAGCGGCAACCTGAAATAATACTTCCTTAATCTTCAGAATTACGACGTATTTCGAAAGCTCTATCCTGATTCTTGACGGATACCATATATCGCCTGATTTTTCCGGATGTTCATATAACATGACAAGTTCCTTTCCGTCCGAAAGGGCAATTGATTGTTTGAAAGGAAGCATCGTTTTCCTGTTCATCCATAATTTTCTCATCGAATTGTCGAGGAGATAGTGGTCAATCGTCTCCTCAAGCTCAAAATCTTCAATGTCCCACCAGAAGAAGCAGTCTCTCAAGCCGTATGTCAGCAGTATGCCCTTACTCCTGTCCACTTCAGGAGAACTCTTCACGATGCCGTTTTCAGATGCTATCTGAAATACCAGGAACCCGAATGAATAGACCCGCATAATCATATCGCCGTTTTTTGATATATTGAGTATCCCTTCTCCCTTCAACTCTGTGCCGTCTCTTTCGAAGATTACAGAAAACGTGGTCTCGATTGACTTGATAGCATGCCTGGAAGAAAGGGCGTCACGCACATCCACTCCCTCGTAATCCGGCAGTTCAACCCGCTTCTTTGCACATGCAAAAGAAAAAAAGATGATGCTAAGCAAGCACAGCGTCGAGACAGTCTTCCACATTTCTTACTCCTATAATTTCGATTGCCGGGTCCTGTTTTATCTTTTCAGCGTTGCCCATTGGTATGACGCCCTTCCTGAAACCGATCTTCCCCGCTTCTTTAATCCGGGTCTCTGCAAGTGTGACGGCCCGTATTTCTCCTGACAGCCCGACTTCACCAAAGACGAAAGTCTTAGCATCGATCGGCAAATTTTTCATGGAGGAGGCAATCGTCGAGATAATGCCAAGGTCGACTGCAGGCTCGATCAGTTTAAGGCCGCCGACTACATTCACAAATATATCCATTCCGCCAAGATGAAGCCCTGCCTGTTTTTCGAGCACTGCGACGAGGAGGTTCACCCTGTTGAAATCAACTCCCATAGTTGTCCGCCTCGGCATCCCGAAGTTTGTTCGGGATACCAGTGACTGCAATTCGACCATCAGGGGCCGTGTGCCTTCTATGCTTGCCACTACAGTTGACCCTGAGACATTCAGAGGCCTTTCAAGGAGGAAGAGTTCGGACGGGTTTTCCACTTCACGCAGACCTGAATCAGACATTTCGAATATCCCTATTTCGTTCGTGGAACCAAAGCGGTTTTTGACAGTCCTTAGAATGCGGTAAGAATGACCCCTGTCTCCTTCGAAATAGAGGACAGTATCCACTATGTGCTCAAGCACCCTCGGTCCTGCAATTGCACCTTCTTTTGTAACATGCCCCACAAGGAAGACAGGGATATCGGACTTCTTCGCAAAGAGCATGAGTTTGGCAGCACACTCCCTTACCTGGCTTACAGAACCTGGAGCCGAGACAAGCTCTTCAGTATAGACGGTCTGTATTGAATCGACAACGATTGCCTTTGGGGAAAGCTTTGATGCAGCCCGTATTATCGCGTCGAGAGAAGTCTCCGCAAGCAGAATAATATCTCCGCAATTAATCGATAGCCTGTCAGCCCTGATCTTCACCTGCTCTGGCGACTCCTCTCCCGACACATAAAAAACAGTACCCCCTTTGACTGCTATTCCTCCAAGGGCCTGAAGAAGCAGGGTTGATTTACCGATCCCCGGGTCTCCTCCGACAAGGATTACTGAGCCCGGGACAATCCCGCCTCCCAGAACCCTGTCGAGTTCGCTTATGCCCGTCGCAGCTTTCTGCTCGCATCCGCTTGTTATTGTGCTCAACGCTTGCGGTTCAGCTTTTCCTAAATGGGTCACAAGTGAAGAATGCCGGGAGACGGCTTCTTTTTTCTCCTCTGCGAAACTGTTCCATGAGCCGCAGTCAGGACATTTGCCGAGCCACTTGGGGCTCGTGCTGCCGCACGACTGGCATTGAAAAAAAGTCTTATTTTTTTGCATGGCGCAAAATTATCAGTTCTCCTCTCGTCCTTCAACCCTTATAAATACTGTTTTTCCCATAACAACCGGCAGTCGGTCGATTTGACCTATGGCCTTTCGCACATCCTTTTCCTTTGCTTCGTGCGACAGCACTACAAGAGGCACTGCCTCACCGACCTTTCTTCCCTTTTGTATAACCGAGGCAATGCTGATATTGTAATTGCCGAGTATCCCTGATATCTTCGAAAGGACGCCTGGTTTGTCGAGTGCCGAAAACCTGAAATAATACCTGGAGACTATGTCGTCTATTTTCCTGACTCCGGCTCCGCTGGAGATCTTTGTCGGAATCGGCACCCTTCCCACAGCGTTCATCTTTATATTCCTTGCGATATCCGCAATATCGCCCACTACAGCGCTGCCTGTGGGTACTGAACCGGCTCCTCTGCCGTAATACAGGGTCGATCCCGTAGCATCTCCTTCAACATAGACTGCATTGAAAGGCCCGTCTACCTTTGCTATAAGATAATCTTTAGGAAGCATTGTAGGATGCACCCTGAGTTCGATTTTGCCGTCAGATTGCTTTGTGATGGCAAGAAGTTTGAGTTTATAACCAAGCTCTGATGCGAAAGCAATATCCAGCGAAGATATATTTGATATCCCCTCCACATGCACCTGATTGAATGAAAGAGGTATGCCGTAGGCAAGGGTGGCAAGGATTGTCAGCTTATGCGCAGAATCGATACCCTCGATGTCCAGAGTAGGATCGGCCTCGGCATAGCCGAGTTTCTGTGCTTCCCTTAAGGCGTCTGCAAAGTCGACGTCCTCATCGGTCATCTTCGTGAGGATATAGTTGCAAGTTCCGTTGATTATCCCGTATAAGGCATTTATCCTGTTCGCAACAAGGCTTTCACGCATGACCTTAATTATTGGAATCGCCCCTGCGACGGATGCCTCAAAGCCGACTTCAACACCGGCAGCAGCTGCGGCATCAAAAATATCCGTGCCTTCTGTGGATAAAAGAGCTTTATTTGCGGTCACTACATGTTTGCCGTTCCTGATAGCCCTGAGTATGAAATCTTTTGCGGGTCTGATGCCCCCCATGAGTTCCACAACAATATGTATGTCAGGGTCGTTGATTACGATATTTGCGTCTGCAGTAAGAACCCCCTTGGGGATCTTTATCCCCCTGTCCCGCTTGATATCAAGGTCGGCGATTCTTTTCAGATTTATTTTGAAGCCGAGCCTCTCCTTCAGAATGTTTTTGTTTTCGAGCAAAATCCTGGCAGTTCCACTGCCTACTGTACCGAAACCGAGTATCCCGACGTTGATCATTTCTGCAAAACCTTTCTTATGCCCTTTACAGCCTGTCTGATTCTCTGCTCATTTTCAACAAGGGCGAATCTTACGAAGTTATCACCACCCTCGCCAAACCCTATGCCCGGAGACACAGCAACCTTCGCCTCCTCAATAAGCATCCTGGTGAACTCGAGGGAACCCATATGCCTGAACTGATCCGGTATTTCTGCCCAGACGAACATTGTAGCTTTCGGCGGTTCAACGGCCCAGCCGGACTGGTTAAGACCTTTTATGAGTGCATTGCGTCTCTTCTCATATGTTTTGCGAAATTTCTCAACACAGTCCTGCCTGCCTCTCAATGCAACGATGCTAGCAATCTGTATAGGCTGAAACATCCCGTAATCAAGGTAACTCTTTATCTTTATCAATGCTCCAACCACATCCCGGTTGCCTACACAGAAGCCTACCCTCCAACCTGCCATGTTATAACTTTTTGTCAGAGAGAAGAACTCAACCCCTATGTCTTTTGCCCCGGGCGCCTGCAGAAAACTCGGGGCACTGTAACCGTCAAAAACAAGGTCTGCGTAGGCCAGATCGTGAATCACCATAATATTGTTTTCCTTTGCAAAATCAACAATCTTTCTGAAGAAATCCATACCATCAAGCACCTGAGTAGTGGGATTGTGAGGAAAGTTTATGATGAGCATCTTCGGTCTCGGCCATGAAGACTTGTAAGCCTTTTCCATTTCTTCGAAGAAATCTATGCCTTTGCCGATGGGTATGCTCCTCACCTCACCGCCTGCGATGATGACGCTGTAAGGGTGTATCGGGTACGCAGGAGTCGGCGTCATTACAACATCACCGGGGCTGATGGTTGCAAGTGCAAGATGGGATAGCCCTTCTTTGGAGCCGATTGTCACCACCGCTTCCAGTTCGGGATCGAGGCCTACTTCATAACGCCGTTCATACCACTCGCATATAGCGTTCCTGAGCTGAGTTATGCCTTTTGATGCTGAGTACCGGTGGTTTCTGGGGTTATGTGATGCCTCACAGAGTTTTTCGATAATATGTTTTGCCGGCATGCCGTCAGGGTTTCCCATGCCCAGATCAATTATATCCTCACCGCGACGTCTTGCCTCGATCTTCAGGGCATTGACGATGCTGAATACATAGGGTGGAAGCCTTTTGATCCTGCTAAATTCGAACATATTATCACCATTACCCATCCGACTTTATTTGCAGTCACTAATTTCTCAGTTATTATAATACATTTTCTCTGCATTCATTGAACTCCTCACCAGAGGAGCTGATGCAACATTTTTAAACCCCATGTTAAAAGCTTTAAGTCGTAGCATTTCGAATATTTCAGGGTTAACATATTCTGTAACAGGTGGATTTGTTCTCGAAGGTCTCAGATACTGGCCTATCGTGATGAAATCACATCCGGCATTCCTCATATCTGTCAAAGCGGTGAAGACCTCGTCTACGCTCTCTCCAAGACCGAGCATAAGACCTGACTTTGTGTATATGCCCGGATATGTTTTTTTGGCATATTCCAGAAGATAGAGCGAACGTCTGTATTCTGCCAATGGCCTGATAAGCGGGTATAGTCTCGATACGGTTTCAATATTGTGATTAAATACGTCGGGCGCTGAATCAAGCAACCTGCTGAGGCTGCTTTTATGTCCCATGAAATCGGGTGTGAGCACCTCGACCTTCGCTCCTGATATATTTTTTCTGACGGCTGATACAGTCTCTGCAAAATGTCCTGCGCCACCGTCGTTAAGGTCGTCCCTGGTTACGGAGGTGATTACTACATATCGCAGGCCCATCTCATCTGCCGCCATTGCTATTTTCGCAGGTTCGCCGCCATCCAAAGGGTCCGGCAGTGCAGAATTCACAGAGCAGAATGCGCAATTCCGGGTGCATTTTGATCCCAATATCATAAATGTGGCGGTAGGCCTCGAAAAACATTCGCCGATATTAGGACATTTTGCCTCTTCGCATACAGTGCTGATCCCGTAACTTCTCAGTATTTTTTTTGTACTGTGGAGTCCGGCAGTTTTTTTAGTCTTTATCCATTCAGGCAGTCGCATAACAGTCATTAAAAATAAAAGAAATACCTAACTTTGTCAAATACTGAAGGATGGCAATTTTATCTTGTTAAATTCTTTTTTAAGGTGTTATTCTTTTTCATAATAATAAAAATATAAAGAGGAATGATGAAGTGATACATTTTAAACTTAAGAGAAAGCTGCCTTACAGGCCCACTGAGAGGATGAATGTCGTAAGTTACCCCATTAGGGATATAGTTATGGAGGCAAAGCGAGAAGAGGCAAAGGGCAGAAAGATGATTTATCTCAACATCGGAGATCCGCCGCAGTACGGCTTCGAGCCGTTCCCGGTCATAGCAGACCGGGTCAGGAGTGCACTTTCGGAAGATTGTCAGGGATACGCGCCTTCCGAGGGCGACGAGCAGCTCAGAAAGAACGTTGCAAAGATCGAAAAGTGCAGTCCTGATGACGTATTTGTAGTCGCCGGGCTGACCGAAGGCATAGACTTCTTCTTTCATTCATTCATAGGTTTCGGAGAAAAGGTGCTGCTTCCAAACCCAGTGTATCCACTTTACCTAAGCAAGGCAAAGCAGTTTGAAGGCGACAGCGTATTCTACAGGCACGATGCCGACGGCCAGATTGATGTGGGAAACCTTTCCAGAAAAATCGAGGGCGCTAAGGCTATGGTTATTATAAATCCGAATAACCCTCTGGGAGCTGTCTATTCGGAGCAGAACCTTGCAGAAGTCGTTCATCTATGCTCGGAATACGACGTACCCATTTTTTATGACGGGTCCTACGATCAACTTATACTCCATGGCAAACAGGTGGACTTCAGAAAAATAGCTAGGAAAAGAGTTCCCTTTATTTACGGAAGCTCGCTTTCCAAGGACTTCAACTATCCCGGGGCGCGCATTGGGTGGGTGGCATTCCACGGAGATAAGTGGGAGAATGTCAAAAATGCCTTCTTCCTCCTTTGCAATCAGCGCCTTTCCGTGAACTGGGAATATCAGAAGGCGGCGGCAGCAGCGATAGTAGCCCCGTCATATCCCGCTTATAACGCAGAGATAAAGAGAAAGCTGATGGACAGAAGGGCTGCGTTTATGAATATTGCCGGGAGACTCCCGTTGTCATTCCCTGTCCCAAACGGCGCCTTTTACGCATTCATAAAGATAGAAACACAGAAGTGGAAGAAAGACCTGGAATTTGTGCATGCGGCACTCAAGGAAGGAGTGGTCTTCGTCCCCGGTTCAGGATTTGGAAGACAGGAGGACGGAGTATATTTCAGGACTACATTCCTCCCAGATCCTCACATTATTGAAGAGGCATTCGCCAATATCAAAGGGATATTGTGAGGTGAGTTAAAGTATTTCCAATTTTTTCGGCAGTGAAGTCAGCAGGCTTGCTTTTTTATTTCCGACCATAACCATATCCTCAATTCGGACTCCGCCCAATCCCGGCACGTAAATGCCGGGTTCGACGGTAAAGACCATTTTCCTTTCTATTGTTTCGTAACGGTTCCATGTAATTCGCGGTGACTCATGGACCTGCATGCCGACTCCGTGGCCTGTGCCATGGCCGAAAAATTCACCGTATCCCGCAGCTGTTATTACATCTCTCGCAGCATTGTCTATCAGAACTGATTCGATGCCCGGAGCAACAAGCCTGATCGCAGTTTTGTTCGCCATCAATACGATATTGTATAAACTTTTTTTCCTGCCGATGTCCGCGCCCCCTCCCATAAGAAATGAGCGCGTCATGTCGGAATAATAACCTTTAGCCTCTCCTCCCCAGTCTATGATTACCAGGTCCCCCTTGCTGAGTTTCCTGCTGCCGGGTCTTGCATGTGGCATGGCTGTATTCGGTCCTGATGCGACGATGATATCGAACGCAATTCGTCTGCAACCTTTCTTCTTTAATTGTTCTTCGAGTTTTCCGGCAATTGCCGTCTCTCTGATGCCGGTTTTTATATGTGGTTTTACCTCGAGGAAGGCGTACTCTGCACGGCTTATTGCCTCTTTTATTGCACTTATCTCATCCACGTCCTTCATTGATCTGAGTTTTTCCACAAGTCCCTCGGCAGGGGTTATTCTTATTGTTGTTCGGGATATCTTTCTGAAGAAACCGTACGAAACAGAATCTTCAAGAGCGAGCTTTCTGATTCCCTTCTTTTTGCAAAGAGAATGTGCGGTTTCTATCCTGTCGCCTTTTTCTATTATGATATCCCAGCCCCTGACCTCTTTTTCCGACTGCTCTTTATACCGGAAATCAGTGATAAAAAAAAGGTCTTTTGCGGTGATTAGAAGTAATCCTGCAGAACCGGTAAATCCCGAAAGATAACGTACGTTTGTTATGTCGGCAACGATAAGACCGTCAACCTTTAACTTTCTGAAGGCCTCCCTGATTCCTGTAATACGCGATGAGTAAATCTCAGTGGTTCTCTTTATCATATTTTGCGGAGGCCGTCTATTTCTTTACGAGAAGATTCCTTGCGGCACGAAGTGCGAGGAGATAGCTTTCAGGGCCGAAGCCGCTTATCTGGCCTGCAGCTACTTCAGCTATATAAGACTTTTTTCTGAAATCCTCCCTTCTGTGGATGTTTGAAAGATGAACTTCCACAGCGGGTTTGTCAACAGCTGCAATTGCATCCCTTATTGCTACACTCGTGTGGGTATAGGCGGCAGGATTGATTACCAGGACATCGTAGCCGCTTTTATGGATAATGTCCAGTATCTCCCCCTCGCTGTTGAGCTGGACCGCTTTAACCTCAATGCCGAGTTCCGATGCAAGGTCGCCAATAGATTTATTTATCTCTTCAAGGGATTTTGTACCGTACACTGCAGTCTCTCTTTTCCCGAGGAGATTCAGATTAGGTCCGTGTACGACTAAAACTTTCATCGCGGGAATCGTCTCATATGAGCTCAGAATTCCTCTTCCAGTTTCGGGACGGCGCTTTTCAGGATAAATCTTCCTTTTCCGTAATTGCCGTCGGGTTTTATCACAAGGGCAAGATAATAGTCCGCATTTATTTTTCGCATAATAATGCCGCATCTGTCTGAAATAATCGAAAATTCCTTTGCCTCGCCAAGTCTGAGGTTATCTGCTGCGAGGCTTATATCTCTGATCATGGCCGAGGCCTCCGCGCTTAGGCCCGTGAGATCGATAAGCTTCTCCCGGACATACTCCTGAACGGATATCCCGTCTTTCGCGATTATCATTGAGGATACTGCTCCGTCAACCTTTTCTACTGTCTCTTTAAGGACTTCCAAAAAGCTCATTGCGCCTCTTTTTCAGTGCTCCGAGAAACTCTTCGAGTTTCTCTATAAGTTCTTCTTTGTCCTTGCCGAGAAGCTTAAGGAGTGTTTTTAGTTCTTCAGTACGCTGGATAACCTGTCTGTCCCCGGGGTTCATAGAGAGCAACTTCCTGTAGACATTCATGGCCCCCGCATAATCGGCCTTCAGTATATAGCTGTCGGCTTCTTCAAAGCCTTCAGCCTGAGGCGAAATTTCACCTGCAACCAGCGGTTGGTTGTCATCCTCAGCCGGCTGCCCCATTATGCTTTCGAAGGATGAAGATGCCTCTTCAGAGATATCAGCGGATTCGATTGAAGAAGCTGCGTTTTCCTCCTGATGCGATTCAGATTGGGCTTTCCAAAGCGCCATATCCTCTTCACTTATTGAAATCCCAGGGGGCTCTTCTGCAGGGATATATTCTTCAACAGACGTTGTGGAAGATTTCCAGAGCTCAATATCTTCCTCAGGTATGTTCAAGTCGCGGGATAATTCCCCGGCTTCTGCGAATTCAGGAGGAGTCTCGGCAAAGACTTCCGATGCCCCTTCTTCTGATTTACCCCCGGCAACTTCTATGTCGAATTCTTCATCATCTCCGGCGCTTTCTCCGCTGTGTGCAGTTGCTTCGAATACCGCCTTAGGAGGTTCGGGAGAAAGGTCAGACGGAGGGTTTTCAGATCGATCCTGGAGTTCAGAAAGACTTGCAGAAGCCGATTCATCCATTGGATTTAACGCCAATACTGTCTTATATGCTTTTATGGATTTATCTTTCTCGCCGAGGTCTCTGTAAAGCTCGGCAAGTTTTTTGTGGGCGTATAAATTATCGGGGATAGCGGCGATGACTTTTTCGAATTCAGCCTTAGCCTCATCGAGCATGCTTTTTTCCATGTAGATTTTACCCAGCGAAACACGTGCGCTCAGATATCCGGGCTGTCTGTCAAGCCCCTGTGTCAGAAGATCAATGGCTTCGCTGATCATGCCGGATTTTTTATATTCTTCGGCAAGCGGCACGAATAGCTTTGAATTGGGATCCTTTGCTACCTTTTCCTTAAGTCTTTCGATTTCTTCCGGCGCCATGATATGACAAAATTTTCAATTAAATCTGGAAAAAAGTCAAGTTTTGATTTTGGATTTGATTTCTGCCATCCTGTCAAGCAGTGCATCCGCAACTTCGTCCTTGGTCAAAAGAGGGAGTTCCATCTCCTTTTTATTGTCTATTATGATGACCTTGTTCGTTTCTGTGTCGAATCCGGAACCCTCCTCTGTAATGTCATTGAATACAATCATGTTCAGGTTTTTTTCTGCCAGTTTTTTTTTGGCATTTCCGACATTACTGCCTGTTTCCGCGGCGAAGCCGATCATGAAAGGCCTTTGCCCCAGTTTGCCTACTTCGTGCAGGATATCCAGAGTCGGCTTTAGTTGCAGAATTAATTCGCCTGATTTGCCTATCTTCACTTCAGACTTTTCTGCCGGCATAAAGTCGGAAACAGCAGCAGACATTATCAGGACAGTCGCAGAAGGCAATTCAGCAAGGACGGCATTAAGCATTTCCAAAGAGGTGTCGGCAGAAATAAATTTAATTCCGCGTGGCTTATGCAAAGACGAAGGCCCGCTGACCAGAGTCACTTCAGCCCCTCTCTTCACGGCTGCCTTTGCTATTGCATATCCCATCTTTCCGGATGACCTGTTAGACAGGAACCTTACAGGATCTATATATTCTCTTGTAGGACCTGCAGTCACGATTATCCGTTCATTGAGGAGGTCTTTTTCAGCAAATTGAGATTCTATGGCCTGAATAATATCCGGAACGTCAGACATCCTGCCAATGCCCTCTTCTCCACATGCCAAATTGCCCGTTTCAGGACCAATCTGCACGACCCCCCTATCTTTAAGTGTCTTTAAATTATTCTGCATCGAAGGGTTTTCATACATCCTCCAGTTCATAGAAGGGGCGATAATCGTCTTCCCGCTGAACGAGAGAAGACATGTGCTCAGCATGTCATCAGATATGCCGAGGGCAAATTTTGCAATGATATTTGCTGTCGCAGGTGCTATTACCATTATGTCTGAACGGGCCGGAAGCTCAATATGAGACATGGGGTGGGAGAAAAGATCAGTATATACTTTATTCCGTGAGGCGATTTCGAGGGATAGAGGGGTTACAAAATATTTTGCGGCATCGGTCATTACAACTGTTACCGATGCGCCTTTTTCTGTCAGTCTTCGGATAAGATCTATGGTTTTGTATGCCGCAGCGCTACCTGTAACCCCAAGGAGTAAGGACTTATTCTTCAGCACCTTCCTCTCGTTTTTCGAAGAGACCTTCAAGTGCTTTCTTGTCCAGTGCTTCCTTTTCATGGAGATAAACCTTCAGATCCTTCTCGAATTCCGTCAGATCTTCTCCGGTCATCTCACGCTTCTTTTCTTCGAGTAGTTTACGGTAATCGAATCTTTTGGTCTCTTCCCTGGCTTTTACGGCCTCCTCGCCTATCAGGAATTCAAGCGCATTTCCGATCGTCTCCTGAATGGCAATAGTAGAAACTTTTCGGGCCTTTGTCTTAACCTTGGGAGCAGCGCCTACAGCAAGTTCTTTTGCTCTCTGAGCAGCTATCGCTATAATTCTGAATCTGCCGTCTATTTTAGACCTGTCGTATTCAATTGGAAGTGAAATAATGTTCATTTAACGTTCCTCCTGTTTCAAAAAACCCTCTTGTACCCAGAGTGGATTAATCATTTGGGATCTGGCCCTGTGCGATATTACTATTGCTTCGAATTCCCTCACCGCAGTTTCAAGGACATTGTTAATTATAACATAATCATAGCGAAGGTAGCTTCTTATTTCAGATACAGCCCTTTTAAGCCTTTTTTCGATATCTTCTTTAGAATCGGTCATCCTGTCTTCGAGCCTCTTCTTCAGGACATCGAAAGAAGGTGGCAGGATGAATACATAAGTGCCTCCCTCGTATCTGCCCTTTACCTGCATCGCGCCCTGCGTGTCAATATCCAGTATTACGTCCCTGCCGTTCTCCATAAAGTTTTCCAGCCTTTTCCTGGATGTTCCGTATAATGCTCCGTGAACCTCGGCCCACTCGATAAACTCGCCTTTGTCAGCCATTAACATGAAGTCTTCCTTATTAATAAAAGAGTAGTCCACGTCGTGGACCTCTCCCTGGCGCGGCTGTCTCGTAGTATATGATACGGAAAATGCAATCCACGGATGTGAAGACACAAGTTTTCTGCAGAGAGTAGTTTTGCCGGCTCCTGAAGGCGCGGATACGACAAAAAAACTGCCCTTAGTCTTCTTCTGATGCTGCAAAAGATTCCTTTCCTTCAAAGAATCTCTGAGTAATGGTCTCGGCCTGAATAGCTGACAATATGACATGGTTGCTGTCTGTCACGATGATAGAGCGTGTACGCCTTCCTTCGGTTGCATCAACCATCCGCCCCGACTTCTTAGCCTCCTCGCGAAGTCTCTTCATGGGTGCGGAGCCGGGCGTTACGATCGCAACAACCTTTGAAGCCGCAACGACGTTGCCGAAACCAATGTTCACGAGCACCGGACTGAGATCGCCTTTTTTCATGATTTATTACCTCTACTGTAAATTCTGTATTTGTTCCCTGATTTTTTCTACCTCGGTTTTCATATCTACTGCATAGTTAGCTATCGAATAATCGCCAGCCTTGCTGGACAGAGTATTTACTTCACGGTTTATTTCCTGCACGAGAAAATCAAGCCGCTTGCCTGCCGTACCCAATCCTCTGAGGGTTTCCCCAATCTGCGTAAGGTGATTTTCGATCCTCGTGGTTTCTTCCGATATGTCGAGTTTCTCTGCCATAAGGGCGGCTTCCTGCAGTATTCTGCTATTATCTATTATTTCCGGCTCAAGTATCAACTTCAGTCTCTCGGTTATCTTTTCTCTCCATCGGGCCAGCGTTTCAGGCGCCAGAAGTGTTATCTTTTTGTTCAGGTCGCGCAGAGTTTCGAGCCTTGCCAGGATATCCTCTGCAAGGAAGTTGCCTTCCTTAACCCTCATCTCTTCAAGATTAGATACAGCCTCCCTGAATGCGTCATAAAGGTTTCCGATATCAAAATCCGGCGTCTTTTCCATGATGATTTCTCTGAATCCGGCGAGTGTCCTGATGTCAATTTCGCCCGGGATCGAAAGAGCCTCCTTCAAATCCCTGAGGGAAGAGTATATATTTTTGGCAGCCTCCCTGTTTATTCCAATAGGTGCCTGACTCTCGATGTTCATGGATATCGAGATGTCGAACCTGCCCCTTTGAAACCTCTCCTTCAGGATATTTCTCAGGGTGATTTCATAAGGGCTGAGACATTGAGGCATCCTGATTGAAATATCCATGAATCTGTGGTTCAAGGATCGCACTTCTACAGCGAAATCGTTGGTTGAGGCGCTGCCGAATCCTGTCATGCTCTGTAACATACTGTATTAAACTATAAAAAAGTTGGGACATTAAGTCAAATAATGCAGCATATAATTTGTTTTTAAGTTTGGACAGAACTCGATAAACTTATTGAATATGAAGCATATTTTATGTATAGTATGGTAATTTTCAGTTACTTTATGAAGGCGGAGTTAATTATTTTGTGCTAAAATATACTACTTGGACATATGGAGGGTCCGAATATGGCTGATTTATTGGAGATAAGATGGCACGGCAGGGGAGGACAGGGTACAGTTACTGCTGCAAAGGTGCTTGCGGATGCCTGCCTGAGCGGTGGAAGGCATGTGCAGGCATTTCCTGAATATGGACCGGAAAGAGCCGGCGCTCCGTTAAGGGCATACAACCGTATAAGTTCCAAAGAACTGAGGATGCACTGCCCGGTACTCAGGCCGAAAGTTGTAAGTGTTGTAGACTCTACTTTACTTGACAGCATTAATGTGGGTGACGGTGCCACAGGGGATGCAATATTTGTGATCAATACATCAAGAAACCCTGAAGAAATAAGAGCGAAGCTTGGCGCCGGACCAGGGCAAAAAGTCTATACAATTGACGCAACAAAAATCGCTATGGACTGCATAGGCAGGGCATTGCCGAATGCCCCCATGCTTGGTGCCATATGCAAAGTCACGGGGCTGGTCAGCATTGATCATATGCTTGAGGATGTAAAAAAGAGCTTTGGGAAGAAATTTTCCCAGAAGATAATAGACGGCAACCTCGAAGCTACAAGGCGCGGATATGAGGAGGTAAAAGAAATATGAAACTCAAGGGTTGGAAAGATCTGAAGCCGGGTGCGGTTATAACCGATGCCGGCAACTCTGTTGAATTCAAAACCGGTTCATGGAGGTCGCTCAAGCCCGTATGGAAAGAAGAAAATTGTATTCAGTGCCTTTTCTGCTGGATATATTGTCCTGATATGGCTATTAAGGTTAAAGACGGAAAGAGGGCCGAGTTCGATTATGATTTCTGCAAGGGCTGCGGCATATGCGCCCTTGAATGCCCGGGCAAGAAGGGCAAAAAAGCCATAATTATGGTCGAGGAGGGGAAATAATGGCAAAGGTTGTAGCGGTTACAGGAAACGAAGCAGTTGCCAATGCCCTCAAGCAGGTAAATCCCGATGTTTGTGCAGCGTACCCGATAACTCCGCAGACAGAGATGATGCAGAGATTTGCAAGCTTTGTATCTGACGGCAAGGTAAAGACGGAACTTATTCTTGTCGAAAGCGAGCACAGTTCAATGAGCGCTTGTGTTGGAGCGTCTGCTGCAGGCGGAAGGGTTGTGACAGCAACTTCGTCGCAGGGCCTTGCCCTTATGTTTGAGATATTATATATTGCTTCAGGCACGAGACTTCCGATAGTAATGCCCGTAGTCAATAGGGCCCTTTCCGCGCCCCTCAATATTCACGGTGATCACTCGGATGCAATGGGAGTGAGAGACTCCGGTTGGATACAGTTATGGTCAGAGAATGGCCAGGAGGCTTACGACAATACCATACAGGCATTTCGTATTGCCGAGCATATGGATATAAGGCTTCCCGCAATGGTCTGCCTCGACGGTTTTATAATCAGCCACTCCATAGAGAGGTTAGATTATATCGAGGATGAAGAAGTGAGAAAATTCGTCGGTGAATTCAGGCAGCTGAACCCTTTGCTTGATATCGATAATCCTGTGAGTTACGGTCCGTTAATCCTAACTGATTATTATATGGAATACAGAAAGGCACAGGAGGAAGTTGCTTCTAAAGTCTCCGGTATAGTCCTGGAAGTGGCCCGCGATTTCGAAAAAATATCCGGCAGAAAATACGGTTTATTCGAAACATACCGGCTTGAAGATGCGGAGATCGGACTGGTCATCCTTAACTCCGCCGCAGGCACATCAAAGGATGTTGTTGACGAATTCAGGGACCGCGGAATAAAGGCCGGGCTTCTGAAACCAAGGTTGTACCGTCCTTTCCCGTTCAGGGAGACGGGCGAGGCCCTGAAACACCTGAAGGCTGTTTGTGTGCTTGACAGGGCGGATGCCTTTGGCGGTTCGTATGGCCCGGTATTCCTGGATGTCGCCACGAGCCTTTATCCCTACAGGGAACGACCGATACTGATAAATAAAATCTACGGCTTGGGCGGCAGGGATTATATGCCGGAACATGCAGAGCTTGTACTTAACGAGCTTGCGGGGATAGTAAAAACAGGTAAAGTCGGGAGTTACAAGGAATATATAGGAGTGAGGGAATAACATGGCAAAAGCACTTACACTGAAAGAACTTTCGAAGAAAGAGGTTTTGATTTCACCGGGTCACAGAATGTGTGCCGGATGCGGAGCTCCATCGGTGGTTAAGATGATCCTCCTTGCATCCGATTATCCTATCATAGCGTCAAATGCAACAGGATGTCTTGAGGTTTCAACCTGTATCTCTGACTACACGGCATGGAAGATACCATGGATCCACAATGCCTTTGAAAATGCCGCTGCGACCATATCAGGGGTTGAAACTATGTACAGATCTTTAAAAAAACAGGGGAAGATAGACAGGGAAATCAAGTTCATCGCATTTGGCGGTGACGGTGGTACCTATGATATCGGGTTTCAGAGTCTTTCGGGAGCTATGGAGCGCGGCCATGACATGCTCTATATCTGTTATGACAACGGAGCATATATGAATACCGGAATCCAGCGTTCAAGCGCTACGCCTTTCGGTGCAGACACCACAACAAGGCCTGCCGGAAGTGTTGTGCAGGGTAAGACCGAGCAGAGAAAAAACCTGACAAAGATTATGGCGGCTCACAACATACCCTTCTCAGCCCAGGCATCACCAAGCCACTGGAGCGACCTTGTAAAGAAGGTCAGGAAAGCCCTCGATATTAAAGGTCCCAAGTTCATGAATATCATATCACCCTGCAACAGGGGATGGAGGTCGAGAACCGACGACTCAATACTTTTGACAAGGCTGGCGGTCGAGACCTGCTATTGGCCTCTTTATGAGATAGAAGGAGGGGCGACAAAAATAACGTTTAAGCCAAAGGAAAAGAAACCGATTGCCGATTTCCTGAAACAGCAGGGAAGATTCAAGCATCTTTTCAAACCGGAAAATGAGGAACTGCTGATAAAAATTCAGGCGGATATTGACAGGGAATGGGAAAGACTCCAAAAAGAAGAAACCTGTTTTGCATCTTGATTCAGATATGCTGATTGTGATAGGGTTATGACCATGACAGGTTCCGACCTCGTTATGTATGAAGAGGAGTTCAGGAAGCTCGATTCCGAACTCCAGAAACTGCATCAGCAATCGAACGCTAAAGTAGTCTTTCTGGTGGACAAGAATGGCCAGCTTATAGCGTCTGCCGGAGAGACGCATGATATTGACACTACGTCTCTCGCTTCACTTACTGCAGGCAACATAGCAGCCACAGGTGGAATCGCGCGGCTGCTCGGTGAGAAGGAGTTCACAATCCTCTTCCACGAAGGCGAAAAAGACAATATCCACATATCGCTGATCGGGCAGAGAGTCATCCTTGTCGTAATCTTCGACAGCAGATCTTCCCTGGGTCTTGTGCGGCTGCGTGTGAAAAAGGCTTCCGAGGCGCTTGGCAAGATATTTGAAGAAATATCCTTGAAGGTTGAGGAAGCAAAGAGTGAGGGTAAGCTTGATGAATCCCTTTTTGCAGAGATCAGTGATGAAGACATCGACAACCTCTTCAGGTAGGTGCGCTTTACGTGTCCTTTATTAATTATTCGTCCCGTGAAATAAACTGCAAGATTGTCTACTATGGACCGGGGCTATGCGGCAAGACTACGAACCTCCAGTATATTTACAGGAGAACAAACCCGGAGCAGAAAGGCAAGCTGATATCCCTTGCCACAGAGACTGAAAGGACCCTTTTCTTTGATTTCCTGCCTTTGGCGCTCGGAGACATTAAGGGGTTCAAGATACGTTTTCACCTGTACACGGTTCCCGGACAGGTATTCTACGCTGCCAGCAGAAAACTCATTTTAAAGGGCGTTGACGGAGTTGTCTTTGTTGCTGACAGCCAGATAGAGAGAATGGAATCCAACCTGGAGAGCTTCGACGACCTGAAGATAAACCTTGCAGAACAGGGTTATGAACTCAGTAAACTGCCATTCACGATTCAGTATAACAAAAGGGACCTTCCGAACATTGTCCCTGTTGAGGACATAGACAGACTTCTGAACCTGGGTGGAACACCATGGTTTGATGGGGTTGCAGTCACGGGGAAGGGCGTTTTTGAGACCTTAAAGTCGGTTGCAAAACAGGTTCTCTTTGAGCTGAAGAAAAACTATTAGCCTAAAGAAAAGCTTTTTCCGCAAAGCTTGCAGGCATGTGCGCATCAAAACCTCTCCAACGCAGGATTTGTGTTTTATAACAGCCAATCGCCCGTAATGAAAAGATTAAGGGCCGCCGGATATGTGACCGCCTGCAAAGGATCTGCAGGATAGCTTTTGCTGTGCAAATGCCTGCCTGTATGAATTAAATTGAAATACATTGTTCGGGTTGATATTTTTTTCACACATCCCTTGATTTCCGCAGGTCATTCCTTTATGCTTCCCTTAATAATATGAAGAAAGAAGTGGTTGATTTTCTGATAATAGGGAGTGGTGTTGCAGGTCTGAGAGCAGCGATTGAGCTTGCTCCGTGCGGCGATGTCCTTGTTGTGACGAAAGACCGGCCTGCCGAGAGCAGCACTGAATATGCCCAGGGTGGGATTGCCGTTGCCTTAAGCGATGAAGACGAAGTCGGGATTCATTTCGGCGACACCCTGAGGGCAGGAGACGGCCTGTGCAGGGAAGAGGCTGTAAAGGTGCTTGTTGAGGAAGGCCCCGAGCGCATACTCGAACTCATCTCATGGGGCGCTGAATTTGATAAGGAGGGCACAAAACTCGATTTCACTATGGAGGCTGCTCATTCGAGGAGGAGGGTGCTTCATGCCCACGGCGATTCAACCGGAAAAGAACTTGAAAGGGTTTTGCTAAATAAGGTGCGCGTATTCCCATCAGTGCGCAAATACCCGTTTGCCTTTACTGTGGACCTGATTATCCGGGACGGAACCTGTTGCGGCGCCTATATACTGAAGGGAAAGGAGATCGTTGCCCTTTTTGCGAAGGCGACTGTTCTGGCAACAGGAGGTGCAGGCCAGATATTTTCACGTACGACGAATCCCGCCGTTGCAACCGGAGACGGTATGGCTATCGCCTTCAGAGCGGGCGCTGTCCTTGAAGATTGCGAGTTCATCCAGTTTCACCCTACCGTCTTGTTTGCTCCGTCGGCTCCCCAGTTCCTTCTCAGCGAGGCCATGCGCGGTGAAGGCGCTATATTGAGGGACATCAACAGGGAAGCATTTATGAAGTCATATCATCCCGATGCAGAACTCGCACCAAGGGATATTGTTTCAAGGGCAATCCTGTCGCAGATGGTCGCAACGGGGAGCAGTCATGTCTACCTGGACCTGACACATCTTGACGGGTCATTTATCAAAAAGAGGTTCCCGAGGATTTATGCGACATGCCTCCAGTATGACGTGAATATCGTAAATGATTTAATCCCTGTTTGTCCTGCCGCACACTATACGATGGGGGGGATTAAGACCGACCTTGACGGGGCTGCCGGACTGAGGGGATTGTTCGCGGCGGGGGAGGTTGCCTGTACGGGCGTGCACGGCGCTAACAGACTTGCATCAAACAGCCTGCTTGAAGGTATGGTTTTCGGCTGCCGCGCTGGTCGTGCAGCAGCAGCATTCGGTTCGAAGACGTCAAATCATGGACAAATTGAAGCCGGCGTGTGTGACGTTGAAGATGTCATCCGTCATGAGCCTGTTCAATTGACGCTCTTTGACCGGGAGGAAATACGTCATGCTCTCAGGAAACTGATGTGGGAGAGAGTTGGGATAATACGGTGTGAGAAGTCTTTAAGCGAAGCAAGGGATAAACTCGATAAGTGGGACTTTATTCATGGTGAGATGTTCATGACTAGACGCGATCTTGAGCTGAAGAACATGCTTCTGGTCGCGCAGCTTGTAACCAAGTCTTCTCTTTCGAGAAAGGGCAGTGTGGGCGCCCATTTCCGGTCCGATTTCCGCTACAGAGGAGACAGAGGAGATAGTCATATAACATTGAAGAAATCCGGTTCCGAAACCGTGCATGAGTTTGTTAAGTAGATAAAAAGACACTGATATGATAATAATTCGCCTGTCTTGTCCTAAGGCGTTTTGATGTCGTAGGACTTGATTTTACGGTGAAGGTTGCTTCTTTCGATCTCCAGGATTTCGGCGGTCTTTGATATGTTCCAGCTGTTTTCTTCAAGCTTTTTAGTGATAAAGTCTCTTTCGAACGACTCTCTCGCCTCTTTCAGGGTATTGAAGGCAAACAGGTCCGAGGTGTCTGATTTGCCTAATATGATATTATTTGGTGTTATTAAAGGAGCGGGAGTCATTATGACGAGTCTCTCTATTACGTTCCGCAGTTCCCTGATATTGCCCGGCCAATCATAGTCTTCCAGAAGTCTGAATGCATCATCGTGCATTTTCTTCGGTTTCTGTCCGCACTCGATAGAGAAATATTCGAGAAAATACCTGATGAGTTCTCTTATATCGTCTTTTCTCTCCCTTAGAGGGGGCACATGAATCGGTATTACGTTTAGCCGGTAGAGTAAATCTTCCCTGAAATTTCCTTTTTTCACCTCTTCTGCAAGATCTTTGTTAGTGGCAGATATGATTCTTACATCCACCTTGATATTCCTGTTGCCGCCTACCCTTTGAAACTCCTGTGTCTCTATCACCCTAAGTACTTTTGACTGAGTCGACAGGGACATATCGCCTATTTCATCAAGGAAAAGAGTGCCTTCATCGGAGAGTTCAAATTTGCCTTTTTTCCGCTCGAATGCGCCGGTGAAAGACCCCTTTTCATGGCCGAACAGTTCGCTCTCAATCAGTTCCTGCGGAATCGCAGCACAGTTCATCTCGATGAAGGGTTTAACATTCCTGTTGCTCTGCTCATGCAGCAGATGCGCCACAAGCTCCTTGCCGGCGCCGCTTTCTCCGAGTATCAGGACCCTGCTGCTGCTCTTCGCGGCCATATCTATCTGTTCTCTGAGTTTTATGATTTTGGGGGAATCGCCCACAAGTCTCCACCTCTTTGTGAGGTCTTTCCTCAGTGCCTTATTTTCCATCTCGAGCGTTCTTTTTTCGAGCGCCCTTTCCGCAGCGAGCAGAACTCTTTCGAGTGAGAGCGGTTTTTCAAGAAAATCATATGCTCCCGACCTTGTTGCCTTGACTGCAAGATCTATATTCCCGTGGCCGGAGATCATTATTACAGGAAGGTCGGATCTTACTCCTTTTATTTCCTGCAGCGTTTGAATGCCGTCCATTCCGGGGAGCCAGATGTCCAGCAGGATTAAATCCGGATTCTGTTCCTTTAATAGCTTTACAGCTTCCTCCCCCGAACCAACCGTAATAACGTCGTATCCTTCATCCTCAAATATTCCGGAGAGGCTCTCACGGATACCTTCTTCATCATCCACTATTAAAATCAGAGTCCTGATCATTCAAAGCTCCTTTATGGGAACCTCTATGCCGAAGATGGTTCCCTTTGGTTTGTTGTCTTTAACCCTTATCTTTCCTCCATGCTCTTTGACGATCCTGTAAGCTATTGCCAGTCCAAGGCCTGTTCCGTCCCTTTTTGTCGAGAAATGGGGAAGAAATAATTTTTCCTTGTCCTCACTCCTTATGCCAGGACCCGTATCCGCTATTTCGATAAATGCCTTATTGGAAGACGGATCAAAATTCAGGGCTACATAAATTTTGCCGGAGTTCATCATTGCCTGCATCGCGTTATCGAAAATATTTATAAGTACCCTCCTGAACTGTTCCCCGTCTATGTCTGCCGGCAGAGGATTATCAGGAGCGGAAATTACAATTTCAACATTTTTAAAATCCTGATAGAGATTGACGACTTCTTCTATTATAGCTGTCAGTGATGTCGGAGTCTTTTTTATCTCGGGCATCTTGCCGAATTTTGAAAACTCATCAACCAATTTTTTCAGGCTGTCGACTTCCTTTACAATAGTCCTTGCAGAACGGTGAAAAACCTCGTCAAAGTCAGCGTCGCGGTGCTCCCATTTTTTGATCATTCGTTCTGTTGAGAGTTTTATAGGAGTCAAAGGGTTCTTGATCTCGTGCGCTATTTTTTTTGCAACGTCCTGCCACGTTAGTGCCTTTTGGGCTTCAATGATGTCGGTGAGGTCGTCGAAGACAACAAGAAGGCCGACGTACTTTTGAGCGTCCTTGAGACTTGTGATGAAGACCAGAAGGATTACTCTCCTGTCGCCTATTACCGCCTTCACTTCCTTCCGCACCGGTCTGAATTCTTTTCCCTCGAGCCCGCTGACTATGCCCTGAAGCTCTTCCGAATCGATTGAGGAAACGAGTTCACGATAATGAGCGCCCATTACTTCTTCCGGCCTGATATTCAGTATTGAGCATGCGCGCTTGTTGATCACGAGTATTTTACCGCCTGTATCGAGCATAAGTACTCCGGAGTTTATATTATCAAGAATCTTTTCCATGAAGAGTCTTCGCCTGTCCGACTCAATATATGCCGATTCCAGAGATCCCTTGCTCTCTTTCAGCTCTTTTACCATATGGTTGAATGAGCCCATAAGAAGACCTATCTCATCTTCTCTTTCGGCATCAACCTGAACATTCAGGTTTCCCGCAGCTACCAGCTCGGTTGCCTGGGCAAGGCGCTGTATCGGGTCTGTTATACCCCTCGATATCCTTAGAGCTATCCACAGTGCCATGAAAACAACTGTTAAGGTTATAAACCCGAGCGCTATAAGATAGTTTGCTTTTATCGGAATTTTCCATGATTCGAGTGCAAGGTAATTTTCATATGCTTCCTTAATGTTTTCAACATTGCCTGTAATCTTAGAGGGCAGACGTGATTCAACCAGCAATATGCCTGTCTGCCGGCCATCCTTGTATTCAGGGACAACCGCCCTGACAATATCACCTTTTTTGTCAGATACGACCTCGGTACCCTCCTTTCCTTCAAAGGCCGCGCGTATAGTCTCAGTGGCATCCGCGGGCATAGCGGAGAGACGATTAACTTTGTAGCCATTATGCATTATTCCACCGTTAAGTAAGAATTTCGCATGCCCCAGGGTATGCTGCCTCTCTATGTCGTAGATGCTCTTTGCGATTTCTATTGAGAGGTCCAGAGGCTGCTTTATCTGGGGCGTAAACCATCTGTCGATATAATTGGTTATCAGCCCGCTTGAAACAATAAACAGGAACGTGGCTGGTATTAAAGTGAGAACGACAAGAATCACAACAAGTTTGGTCTTGAATTTGTAACCGAGTATTTTATGCTTTCTCTCAAAATAGAGCTTTACAAGACTTTTGGCCACGAAGAACATCAGAATCAGCAGGCCCATAACAGTAAGGTTCAGCATCAGCAAAAGAGAGAGTCTTGTCACGAAAGGGGCTGACTTCATGCCCATATAGTGGAGTTCTACAGCGAAAGACAGGACTACCAGGAGAAATACGAAAGCCAGAAAAACCCTTAAACGAAGCCTCTTCATTTGCCGGCACCAACGGTAATAAAAGCTGAATCACTCTTGACCTTGAACTCACTCTCCGGAAGGAAAACCATAAAATACCCTAAAACAGGCGGCAGCTTTCTGATCCGCGACTCAGCAGTTACACGTACAAAATATACGCCCGGAGCCAGATCCCGTATGCTTGTCAATTTGAAATCCTCGAAGCTGAGAGCCCATTTTATCATGGAGTCGAATGACTTAAACTTTTTTTCGACGAGCGTATTTCCATCATTTGAGGTTGCCGTATATTCAGTCTTCACGGGGTCGCACGTAAGAATTCTTACAAACGATCTGCCATATATGAATTCATCAGGCCACATTTTCCAGACCCTGTAAATACTGAGGTGAAATCTGAGCTCTTTAGTGATGCCATTGCGCAATTCCTGCAGGTTTCTGTCATCAAGGGCAAGTGATGCTGTTATGTAAATGTCTCTCTCATGTACTCTTATTTGCGGACCAATAATTTCTGCAGCTTTTGCAGTCGAAATAAACAGCGTCGCAGAAACCAGCAACATAAAGTTAAAGATGAAAAATCGTCTCAGCACCCTGCTTATGTTTATTGGCCTGTAATTTTTTACGCCAGATTCAGTAAGCTTTTTATGATAATTAAGGCTTGACATAATCAAGAAAAATTTATTTTCATTATAGCATAGTGCGCTTTTGCAGCATTTCCCTGATAGCATCTTCAGGATATATTAAGCCTGGAGTTGCACAGGTTTATTGTCTTAAAGTAAAATTTACATTCTCATTGTCCTGAAAGGGGGAGGTCATGGAACTTAAAACAGTAAAAATGGATATACCGGAAGGATGCAATATCATCCTGGGGCAGACGCACTTTATAAAAACAATAGAGGACCTGTACGAAATTATGGTAACGAATGTTCCGGGTGCAGGGTTCGGTATCGCTTTTGCAGAGGCTTCGGGACCATGCCTGATCAGGAGTGAAGGAAACGATGCCGGGCTTGTGAATACCTGCATAAGGAACCTGTTGGAGATGAAGGCGGGACATGTCTTCTGTATCCTCCTTAAAGACGCCTTTCCCATTAACGTCCTCACACAGATAAAGAATTGTCCTGAGGTATGCTGCATTTTCTGCGCGACAGCAAATCCTGTCGAAGTTGTAATCGCATCAAACCTGCAGGGGAGCGGGGTGCTCGGCGTTATTGACGGATTTTCTCCGCAGGGGATAGAGGGGCCGGAGGAGAAGACTGAAAGAAAAGAGTTTCTGAGAAAGATAGGATATAAACTTTAACAGAGGAAGAATGGAGATGGAATGATTATACCGGAATTAAAATATGACGACCGGGGTCTGATTCCCGCTATCGTTCAGGATGTAAAAAGCGGCGATGTACTGATGCTGGCATATATGAACAGGAAGTCCCTGGAGATGACCCTTGATACGGGGTTTACCCATTTCTGGTCCCGGTCGAGGCAGAAATACTGGAAGAAAGGTGAGACCTCCGGACATGTGCAGGAGGTCAGGGAGATACTCTATGATTGTGACGAGGATACCCTTCTTGTAAAGGTTATTCAGCGTGGTCCCGGAGCCTGCCATACCGGAAACAGGACTTGTTTTTACCGGAATATAAGAAAGGAGGAGGGCAATGGATAAATACAGATGTACGGTCTGCGGATATATTTATGAGCCCGAAAACGGGGATCCGGATTCCGGCATAGACCCGGGTACGCCATTTGACATACTTCCTGATGACTGGAAGTGTCCTGTCTGCGGAGCTCCAAAAGAATCCTTCGAACAGATTGGATAGGCCATATTATCCGTGAACACTGTCCGGTCAGACAGGACATAATATGTTAGCTCATTCCCGGTCTTCGACCTCCGAGGTATTTTTCCTCATGACGATCATAGATTACATGAATATCGGCAAAATAAATCCGCTAAAATACTATGTCCTGTCCATACCCCAAAAAACTTTGAATAAACTGGTCCAGGCCGAAAACGTTTCTATAGATTGATGATGACGGCGTTTTCATCGCATTCGGGAAACTTGTGGCATTTAAGGCAATCACCCCATATCTTCTGGGGAAGGTTTGACTTGTCTATATCTTTGAACCCCAACTTCCTGAAGAATTCGGGATGATAGGTCAGGGCGAATACCTTTTTTATACCTAAAGCTTTAGCCTCTTTAAGACATTGCCTTACAAGATCCCTTCCGATGCCGATTTTCTGATATTTTCCGTCCACAGCGAGTGAGCGAATCTCCGCAAGGTCTTCCCACATGATGTGAAGGGCACATACGCCTGAAATATTTCCTCCGGCATCGCAGACCACAAAATCTCTCAGCGTTTCGTAAAGCTCGTTCAGGGATCTGGGGATCATCTGCTCGCGCCTTGCATAATCATTGATCAGGCCTTGAACCTTTTTAAGGTCTGATATTTTAGCTTTTCTTATCTTCAATGAATTTCATACCTTCAAAAACCGCTTTTTCGTTACCATTAATATCTTTCTTCCTGTTGCCGGTCTCCGAACTTTTGATTGCGGCAAATAAGGCAGCCTCATGCAGGAGACTAGTATGTCCGATTAAAGCCCCGAGTAAAACCATATTGGAAGACTTTGTGTTGCCGATTCCGCTTGATATATCAGTAGCCGGCACGCCGATGCTTTCTATATCAGACCGCTCAACCTTTTCCGTTATAAGCGATGAGTCGAACAACAACAGGCCGTTGCGCATGAGCCTTGGCAGAAATTTTTTCAGTGAAGCGCTGTTCATCGCAATGAGGATGTCAGGACTGGTTACTATCGGTGATCCTATTAATTCATCAGAGAGAATGATCGTGCAGTTTGCCGTTCCACCCCTCATTTCGGCCCCGTAAGAAGGGAAAAAGGTTACCTCTCTCCCTTCAAGCATCCCCGCATATGCGAGCACCTTCCCCAAAAAGAGTATGCCCTGCCCTCCGAAGCCGCTGATAACAATTCTCTTTTCCAGGTCTCAGGCCTCCTTAAATCTGTCCTTGCAGACGCCAAGAGGAAAAACCGATATCATCTCTTCACTTATCCATTTCAGAGAATCCGGCGGCGTAAGTTTCCAGTCAACCGGGCAGGGGGAGAGAATCTCGACGAGACTGAACCCTTTCCCTTCGATCTGATATCTGAAGGCTTTCTCGATAGCTTTTTTTGTATCAGCCAGATTTTTGTATGAATCCAGAGCAGTCCTTGCGATAAAAGAAACGCCCTCGATTGTAGCCAGCATCTCTGACACATGCAGCGGATAACCGTCCCTTTCCAGATGCCTGCCTTCAGGAGATGTAGTCGTTTTCTGGCCGGGCAGTGTGGTCGGCGCCATCTGTCCACCTGTCATACCGTAAGTAGCGTTGTTGACGAAAAACACTGATATATTTTCGCCTCTGTTTGCTGCATGGATTATTTCGGCAGTTCCTATGGCTGCAAGATCACCGTCGCCCTGATAGGAGAAGATTATCCTGTCAGGCAAGGCCCTTTTTAGTCCTGTAGCCGCTGCAGGGGGTCTGCCGTGGGCAACTTCAAGCATGTCAAAGTTAAAATAGTCATAGGCGAATACAGCGCATCCTACCGGCGCTATGCCGATTACTCTCTCCCTTATTTTGAGATTGTCGATACACTCGGCTATCAGCCTGTGTATAAGACTGTGGCCGCAACCCGGGCAGTATCTGAAGGGCTCTTTTTTAAGGCTGACCGGCCGTTGGAATATCTTTTTCAAATGTCTCCTTTAACTCCAGAAGGACCCCCTCAAGAAGTCCGTATTCGCTTGCAATCAACTTCCTGAATCCGAAATGCCGCATCACTCTAATTGTAAAATGTAAGCCCGGTATAATCAAGTCCGCCCTTTCAGGTTCGAGTCCCGGAACAGATTTTCTCTTCTCGATCGGCAGCGCACGGAGTATGTCCCACATTCTGTTAAGTCTGCTGAAAGGCACTGAATGAAGGTGCATCTTCTCTCTGGAATAAGTCTCGAGGCCCAAATCAATCGAAGCTATGGTACTGAAAGTGCCGGCTGTTCCGATGAAAGAGGTATTCTTCGACAAAAGCTGCCCGATTAAGGGCCTGAGGTCATCCAGGATTGATACAACGGCAGCGTTCAGCGCATTTATGTCGGAATCCCAGATTGGGTCATTCTTTACATAATCACGGGCCAGTTTTATAACCCCTGCGGGTATGCTGCCGATTTCAGCCCGGGAAATGAGGTCTCCGGCGCTGCGCATGTTTCTGACGAACATCCATTCCGTGCTGCCACCGCCTATGTCTAATACCAGAACTGATTCCGGTTTTACCTGTAACCGCCGCAAAGCAAAGATTATGCCTTTAAGAGTCAGAGCAGCTTCCTGTTCTCCCGAAATGACTTCAATCCGGATGCCGGTACCCTCAGATACTCGTCTGACAAACAGAGCTGCATTAGAGGCTTCGCGCAGTGCACTGGTTGCAACGGCCCTTAGCTTCTGGACTCCACTCCGGGCAATGACCGAAGAGAAGCCTTCAATGGCGGCAAGCGAAGCATCCATTTCCTTATCCCCCAGCCTTTGGGAGTGCCTGAGCATAGACCCGAGGCGGGTTATTTTCCTGTCGTAATACGAATCGACAATTCTATCTCCCAGGACTTTGCCGACCAGAAGCCTGATCGTATTCGATCCTACGTCTATTGAGGCGAGCACCGGCATAGGGCATATTATAAAACACCTGCGGGTTGATTTTATCTTGGCCGCTATGGTATAAAATTTAGATTTCGCGCCTTCTCTTAAGAGGGCTCATATAACATAATTATCTAAGGAGATATAGCTTAATGAATATATATGAAAATATAGTAATCCTGAATGCAGCCCTGTCTGACGAAGAAGCAGACGCCTCTATTTCGAAAATTAAAGACCTTGTTGCCGGTCAGGGTGGAGAAGTGCTGAAGGTCGACGTGTGGGGCAGAAGGAAGCTGTCATATGAGATAAAAAAGCATAAAAAAGGACTTTATGTCCTCCTCTACTATAAAACTCCGGCTGCAACAATAAAGAAACTCGAGGAATTCTTTAAGGTTTTTGACGCAGTCGTCAAATATATGATCATAAAGCTCGGTGCTAAACAGATCCGCAGTCTTGAGAAAATAGAGCCTGTGCCGGCAACTCCAGTAACTCCGCCGGAGCAGAAAAGCGAAGTTTAGGTGTACAACAAGATCATACTGATAGGAAACCTCACAAAGGATCCGGAGTTGAGGTATACACCGCAGGGAACGCCTGTGGCGTCTTTCAGAATCGCGGTTAATTACAGGTATAAGCAGTCGGATGAGGCCAAGCAGGAGACGATGTTTATAGATAACGTCGTCTTCGGGAAACAGGCTGAGTCTTGCAGCAAATTCCTGAATAAGGGGAGTTCTGTCCTGGTAGAGGGCAGACTTCAGGAAAGAAGATGGGAATCAAACGGCCAGCAGAAGAGCAAATTCGAAGTGGTTGCTCAATCTGTCCGGTTTCTCTCAAGGCGCGGCGGGGCACAGGATCAGGGCGCCGAAGGAGACGTCATGGCTCCTGAGGAAACTACCGATTTAGAACCGTTTTAGATCATGACTCATGAAATAATATTTCGGAGATTATAGAGAAAGGAGATACCTTGCAACCCAGAAAATTCCAGAGAAGAAAGTTTTGCAGATTTTGTTCCGAGAAAGTGGATTTCATCGACTACAAGAATGTCAAAATCCTCAGGAGCTATCTTACCGAAAGGGGAAAGATACTCCCGAGGAGAATGACCGGAACCTGCGCCAGGCATCAGAGAGAACTCTCGGAGTCCATAAAGCAGTCAAGGAGTATTGCGCTGCTCGCCTTTGCGGAAAAATAGGATGAGGATCCCGAAAACATGGGTTCCTATCCTGGCAAAAAAAATAATAGCAAACGCTGCATCGAAGAACCTCTTAAGGCCGCTTGTTCCTGCAGAGAAACTCCTGTCTGAAACAGAAGAGCTACTCCTTGAAGAGCTCACGGCAGAAGACAGGCTGAACGAAGAAGTAAGGGAAATCCTGAAAGGGCATGCGTCTCACATCGAAAAAAGCCGTCTTGATTACCGAAGGCTTTTCGATCTCACAAAACAGAGGCTTGTCAAGGAAAGAGGAATCGTCTTATGATGCTTTCCGACGATAAAATCTCTCACCTGAGTCATGTTATCCTCAAAGGACTCTCGGCGAAGAAACTGATCGAGCTGCTCGCTGAAGAAAGCAAGATACGCGCGGAGATTAAAAGGACAATCGCGGCTGAGCTTAAAGTGGGTGAAGGGATAGATGCCGCTATCAGGAACAAACTTCAGTCATACTCAAAAAAGATAGTTGAAGGAAGTCCCGAGTGGGAAATACTTTACAAAAAGTTCTACAGGGAAGAGGAGATCAAAAGAGGCAGGGCTTCCGGCTAAAGGGGATTTTACCTTTTCTTTTTCTTTCCCTCACCTACGGCTTGTTATTATTTGAATTACCCGTTAAACTGGATTTTTTGTGGTTGTTTTTCGGCATATCGACATTATCTGTCTATTCCTACTACCATTTAATAAAGAAGGAAAAAACATATTCTGCAGGGTTTATCTGTTCAATTGCCATGCTTATTGCAGGCGTGGCCCAGGTTTTTCAGATGCCGTGGATTCGGTTCTCCTATTTCCCTCTCATGGCAGCAGCTCCTGCTTTTTACGATTTTAAGACCGTCCTGATCGCGCTGCTTTTCATCCCGCTGCTTTCACTGGGCGCATTTTTAAAAGGCGAGGTTCGTCTGGAAGAAATTGCATTAATCTCTGCTCTAGCTGCATCGACTGCAATCTCATTATTCTTTATGAAGAGGGTTAAAAGAAGGATTCTTGCCGCCCCCGTCCCGGGAATCACTGAAGAGGACAGCAACCCGATGCCGGATGACGGAAGAGAATCTGCAAATGAAGAGCAGGTTATATCTAATTATCTTGAATCCATGTTTAAACCCGATGAAGAGATAAATGAGATCCTTACAGCAGCAAGAAATATTATATTCGCAGATTCTGTAAGCCTTTTTGCAAGTACAGGAGACAGCCTTAAATTGCGATGCTCGACTGAGGATACCGGAAATGTTATACCGGTCCATGGCGGTGTCATCAGCCGTTGTATCAGTGAGAAAGGATCGTTTGTCCTCTCGGATATGAAGGAGAAAAAGATTGAAGCAGGTTACTTGAGAAAAGAGGAGATTGTTTCATTGTTGGCAGTGCCTGTTATGGATGGCGCATTTCCTGTTGGCGTTCTGGCTGCGGACAGCGGAAGGTTCCAGGCTTTCAGCAGTGCTGACATGGAGACCCTGCAGATATTTGCGATGCAGGTAATGAGGATACTGCAGCGGGAGCGTATATATCCTAAAATATACCGCTCCTATGCTTCTCTGAGCGCCATGAATCTGGAGAGCTCAAAACTGCTCTCTACGCTGAACGCAGATGTTATCGTGAAAAACCTTGTCGACGGGGCCAGGGGTATTGTCCCGGCTGAAGTGATATTTTTTATGCCGCAGGGAAAGCAACTCCATGCAGTGCACCACACAGGTTGCCTTCTTCATCCCCAGGAGAAGAAGGGAAATATTGTTAAAGGCACACTGCTGGACATTATTCTCAGGAATAAAGAGGCTGTATACATGTCGGATGTCAGGGATTACCGCTCACCCCTGATGCCTTTCAAGACTGAAAAGCCCGGCTCCCTGTTTTTATTGCCGCTGCTCTTCGAAAATGAGGTTATCGGAATACTGGCCTTTATTTTTAAAAAAGCGGATGCACCGAGCCTTTATCAGAGGGAACTCCTCAAGCTGCTTGGCAATCAGGCTGCGATGTCTCTTGCGAATGCCAGGTTTCATGAGGAGATTAAGCTGGTGGCTGTTACCGACGGGCTTACCGGGCTATATAACCACCGCCATTTCCAGGAAAAGCTGAGCCAGGAGTTCAGCCGCCTCGAACGATTTTCGGATCCTCTTTCACTCATGCTTGTTGATATAGATCATTTCAAGAAGATCAATGATACATACGGACACCCTGTCGGAGACGTTGTGCTCAGGCGAGTCGGGGAGATTATCAGAAAGACCATCAGGAATATTGATATAGCAGCCAGGTACGGCGGGGAGGAGTTTGCCGTGATACTTCTCGGTACGGATTCCAAAGGTGCCCTGAAAATGGCGGAGAGGCTCAGGTGTGCTGTGTCCGATGAAAAATTCTCCGGTGAAAAGAGCGATTTCCGTATTACGATAAGTATAGGTATATCAACTTATTCAAGGGATATCGAAAGAAAAGAGGAGATGGTTGAAAGGGCTGATAAGGCATTATACAGTGCGAAAAGAGGCGGCAGAAACCAGAGCATCCTCTGGAGCGCTGAGGATGTTAAGACAGTCAGGTCCTCTTAACCAGGCAATAATTTTTTCCAGGAATATACCTCGGAAAACCTTCCGGAATTGGAATACTTGACACAAAAAACAATTAATTGTTAAAGTATTAGCACTTGAGCATTGAGAGTGCTAACTATGGAAAAATTAACTGAAAGAAACAAAAAAATCCTTTGCGCTGTTGTGCAAAGCTACATAAATTACCCTGATCCTGTTGGTTCAAGAATTGTTTCGAAAAGGTTTTCCTTCGGTCTTTCTTCTGCAACAATCAGGAATATTATGGCAGACCTTGAAGAGATGGGCCTTCTGGCGCAGCCACATACCTCCGCAGGCAGGGTGCCTACCGATCTTGGGTACAGGTTTTATGTTGATTCGCTTATGGCAGAGGGTGATTACTGTTCAAACATTGAGATAGAGATTCTTCAGGGACTCTACAGAAGGCTCGAGATGCTGAAAAATGACATCGATTTGCTGCTTAGCGAGACAACCAAGAGCCTTTCGATGCTGTCTCATTACCTTGGCGTTGCAATGTCACCCACTCCGGACATGACTACTCTGAGCAGGATTGACCTGCTTAAATATCAGGCCGATAAAGTAGCTGTCCTGCTATTTACCCAGGACGGGCTTATTAAAAACAGGGTCTTATCAGTTGATTCCGGAATTTCGCAGAAAGACCTTAACAGGATCGCTCATTATCTCAACTCGGAATTTTCCGGTTATACTTTCGACGATATTCGCAATAAGATTTTAAGAGAGATGTCAAAGGAGAAAATAAAATGTGACAGCCTTATTTCGAAGGCAATGCGGATATGCAGGGAAGCGCTTTATTTTCCCCTTAACGAACTTTTTGTATCAGGGCTCTCGGAGGTGCTCGAACTGCCGGATTTCTCCAATCTTAAAAAAATCCGTGAACTATCAAGAGCTATAGAAGATAAGCATATGATTATCAAGCTTCTGGACTCGCTTTCAGAGTCGGAGGGAGTCAAGGTGCTCATAGGTTCGGAAAGTACTCTGGAGGAGATGAAAGAACTCAGTATCGTTGTTTCACCCTGTATGGAGGGCGACAGGCAGGTTGGAGTGGTCGGCATTATCGGACCTACAAGGATGAATTATGCCAAGGCGATGTATATTGTCGAGAGCACCTCAAAATTCATCACAAAAATGCTTGCGGGAAGGTGAAGGATACAATGAAAGAGTATGATGTCAACGAAGACGATTCTGCCTCTCAGGAAGCGATGGAGACCCGGGAGGACGAAATACCTGAAGGATTGACTTCGGATGAAAAAAATAGTCCGGCGGCCATTATTCAAGAAGCCAATGATAAATATCTGCGGCTTTATGCAGAATTCGAAAATTATAAGAAAAGGGTTAATAAGGACAAGGAGGAACTTGTCAAATACGCCAATGAAAGTATAATTTTTGACATGCTGCCTGTGCTTGACAACCTCGAAATGGCATTAAAACATGCGCAGGGCGATGTATCGTCAGGTCTTGTAGAGGGGGTTGAAATGACTCTCAGGGAGCTTAAAAAAACTCTCGGTAAATTCGGGTTGTCCGGTATTGAGGCCGATGGTAAGCCCTTCGATCCCCTTGTGCATCATGCTATGTCCCAGATTGAAAGGCGCGACGTCCCTGAAAACGTTATTGTTGAGGAATACAGAAAAGGGTATATGCTTAAGGATAAAGTATTACGGGCGTCTTTAGTGGCTGTTTCCAAGAGCCCGGCCAGGACCGACGATAAAGATGAGGAGTTACAGAGAGATATAAATATAAATATAAATATAAATACAGAGGAGGAATTATAAGATGGGAAAAGCAGTAGGTATAGATCTCGGCACAACTAACTCAGTTGTTGCAGTTGTGCAGGCAGGCGAGCCGGTGGTAATACCGAATCAGGAGGGTTCCAGGACAACGCCGTCTGTTGTAGCCATTACTGAGAAAGGTGAACGGCTTGTCGGGCAGATTGCCAAGAGGCAGTCGATCACTAATCCGGAGAATACGATATTTTCGATAAAAAGGCTTATGGGAAGGAAGTTTAGCACTCCGGAGGTTGACCATGCGAAAAAGAGACTTCCCTATAAAATTATTGCGGCTGACAACGGCGATGCCCATGTAGAAATACAGGGCAAACGCTATTCTCCTCCGGAAGTATCGGCAATGATACTTCAGAAACTCAAACAGGCTGCTGAGGATTATCTCGGCGAACCGGTAACGGAAGCTGTAATAACCGTGCCTGCATACTTCGATGACAGCCAGAGACAGGCGACAAAAGATGCCGGAAGGATAGCAGGGCTTAATGTGCTCAGGATCATAAATGAACCGACAGCTGCCGCCCTCGCCTACGGCTTGGATAAAAAGAAAGAAGAAAAAATAGGTGTCTACGACCTTGGGGGCGGCACATTCGATATCTCCATTCTCGAAATCGGCGAAGGCGTTATTGAGGTCAAGTCAACAAACGGCAACACATATCTGGGGGGGGATGACTTCGACCTCAGAATTATGGACTGGATGGCTGAAGAATTCAGGAAAGACCAGGGCATAGACTTAAAGAGCGACAAGATGGCGTTACAGAGACTGAAGGAAGCCTCTGAAAAGGCTAAGATAGAGCTTTCCAACGCAATGGAGACGGAGATTAACCTTCCGTTTATAACTGCAGATGCAACAGGTCCGAAGCACCTGCTGATGAAACTCACCAGGGCGAAATTTGAGCAGTTGGTGGGAGACCTGATTGAGGGTACCACAGGACCTTGCAAGAATGCTTTGTCTGATGCAAACCTTGCTGCTTCGAATATAGATGAGATACTGCTTGTCGGCGGTCAGACAAGAACGTCGAAGGTCCAGCAGACAGTGCAGAGTTTTTTCGGTAGAGAGCCGAACAAGACTGTAAACCCGGACGAAGTAGTGGCGGTGGGCGCTGCTATCCAGGCAGCGGTTCTCAGAGGTGACGTCAAGGAAGTCCTTCTTCTCGATGTTACCCCATTGTCGCTCGGGATTGAGACTCTCGGCGGCATTTTCACAAAGATTATAGAGAGGAATACAACTATCCCGACAAAGAAAAGCCAGATCTTCTCAACGGCAACAGACAATCAGCCCGCTGTATCCATTAAGGTTTTTCAGGGAGAAAGGGAGATGGCTGCCGATAATAAACTCCTCGGCAATTTCGAACTTATTGGGATACCGCCCGCTCCAAGGGGCATACCCCAGGTCGAAGTTACTTTCGATATCGATGCGAATGGCATCCTCCACGTATCTGCCAAAGACCTTGGTACAGGGAAGGAGCAGTCTATCAAGATTACTGCATCGAGCGGACTTAACGAAGAAGAGATAAAGAAGATGGTGCGTGAAGCCGAATCCCATTCAGACGAAGACAAGAAGAAAAAACAGCTTGCTGAAGCGAGAAATGAGGCTGACACGCTTGTATATACAGTCGAAAAATCTCTCAAGGATTACGGTGACAAGCTGAATGAGGTTGAGAAGAAGGAGATCGAAGAGGCGGTCGAGAAATGCAAAAAGCTTAAAGATACAAGTCAGGATTCGTCCGAAATAAAAGCTGCAACTGAGAGCCTGATGACCAAATCCCATAAACTGGCGGAACATATGTACAAGGGAGGCGGAACACAGGAAGGAACAGGCGCCGGTCCTTCAGGAGCTTCTGAAGCCTCCTCAGGCGCTAAAGGACCTGAAGAAGAAGTTGTAGAAGCCGAATTTGAAGATGTCGATAAGGACAAAAAAGAAAGCTGAAAAAAGTAGCCTCAACGTTATAAAATATGGGGCAGATATGTTGAATATCTGCCCCATAAATTTAATTGAAGTCATTTAACTTGCGTGTTAACAGCAGATATTGAAAAATCCTATACTGCTCTATTCTGACTGCTGAATCCTGCATAATTAAGAAATGAAAGACTATTACGAAATACTCGGCGTATCCAGAGAAGCGCTTCAGGCTGATATCAAGAAGGCGTTCAGGCAGCTCGCCATGAAGTTCCATCCGGACAGAAATCCTGATAACAAGGAATCAGAAGAAAAATTCAAGGAGATAAACGAGGCTTATTCCTGCCTGATAGACCCAGAGAAGAGGGCGCATTATGACAGATTCGGTACAGCCGAGGGTGTCGGAGCAGGTTATAGTCCTTTCGGCACAGGCTTCGGTGATGTATTTGAGGATATATTCGGTGACTTCTTCGGTACATTCTCGGGGCAGCGGAGACAGCGGCCCGCAAGAGGGCAGGATCTGCGTTATGACCTTGGAATAACCCTCATGGATGCAGTATTCGGCGCGGAGAAAACAATAGAGGTGCCAAGATGGGAGGATTGTGCCGAGTGCAAAGGCACGGGTTCGGCTCCCGGCAAGAATCCCGTATCATGCCAGGACTGCAGGGGAACCGGTCAGGTCAGGATTCAACAGGGCTTCTTCAGTATATCGAGGGGGTGCGGGCGTTGCAGCGGTACCGGTAAATTAATTACCGATCCCTGCAAAACATGCAAGGGACAGGGCAGGGTCAGGAAATATAAGAACATACATCTGAAGATTCCGGCTGGCGTCGATACCGGCTCCCGCCTGAGAGTATCCGGTGATGGCGAGATAGGCTTGCACGGCGGACCGCGCGGTGATCTTTACATATACATAAATGTAGAAGAGCATGAATTTTTCAAAAGGGACGGGAACGACCTCTATTGCGAGGTTCCGGTCACATTCCCGCAGGCAGCGCTCGGTGCCGATATAGAAGTCCCGACCATTGATGGTACACACAAACTTAAAGTCCCTTCAGGCACGCCTTCCGGCAGAGTATTCCACCTTAAGGGAAAGGGTGTTCCCAGACTTGGTTCACACGGCAGGGGAGACCAGAACGTTAGAATATATGTAGACGTTCCGAAGACCCTCTCTGCAAGACAAAAGGAACTGCTTGAAGAATTTGCGCAGATAAGCGGCGAAGAATTAAATAAGTCTTTTAAAGAAAAGATCAAAAACCTTTTTACCGGCGCGGAGAAGTGAATAATTAGAAATGCCGAGGTTATTCCTCCCACATATTGATTCGTTAGATCGCATCTTCTCAATAACAGGCGAAAAAGCGCATTATCTTACCTCAGTGCTCAGATCTAAAAAAGGTGATGACCTTATCATCTTTGGCGGCCAAGGCCGCTGCATCAGGGCGTCCATAACAAAAGTCAACAGAAAAGAAGTCGTTGCAGAAATTGTGGAGCAGTTCCCATGTGATCTTGAATCTCCTTTAAACCTGATACTTGTTCAGGGGCTGCTGAAAGGTGAAAATATGGACTTGATTGTCCGTAAGACAACGGAGCTTGGGATAAAAGAACTGGTCCCCGTCATTACCGGGAGAAGTCAGTTGAGAGATACCAGAAAGGCCCTGCGGTGGAGAAAGATTGCGGAGGAGGCATCAAGGCAATCAGGTAGAAGTTCGGTCCCGGTTATTCATGATCCGGTCAGATTTGAACAGTTCCTGTCCGGAGCAGCCACCGCCGGGCAGAACGGAGAACCACAGATTGGTAGCGGGGGGAAGCTTAACGGTTTTATTTTTTGGGAAGACCGTGGGCTGTCATTAAATGAGGCAATTAACAGAATATCCGTGTCGCCGGGCAGATTATTAGCGGCGTCTCCAATTCATATCCTGATAGGTGCCGAAGGCGGCTTTACGCCGGAAGAAGTTGCCGTCGCGGCAGAAAAAGGGTTTCAGGCCGTATCACTTGGACGGAGGATTCTGAGGTCGGAAACTGCAGCAATTGCATCAGTGGCATTGGTCCAGTTCCTGTTGGGAGATATGGGAGAAGGCCGTTAACCCGAAAACTGCATTTCAATTCAATTCATGCAGGCATGTGGGCAGCAAAAGCTCTCCGGCAGCTCCTTTGCAGGCGGTTATATATCCGGCATCCCTGCACGTTTTCATTCCGGATGATTGGCTGTTATCAGACCCAAATCCTGCGTTGGAGAGGTTTTGATGCGCATAAGCCTGCATGATTCCGGTCAAATGCAGTTTTCGGGTTAAGAACAAGTTCAGGGTTCAATGTTCCGGGTCCAGAAAAAGCCCGAAGAGTAAAACTGCTCTGCTGACTTCTATACTTATTCTTCTTTCTCCTTGATTTCTGCTACTCTGTCAATGGGTATGACTATCCAACCCATATCTGTTTCCAGGTGAACCTCTTCTACCCCGATTTCGATCAGCTTTCCGGTATAAGTCGTTTCGAGTGTTTCTACAATTACGATTTTACCTATAAGATCCAACACGCGTGACACCTCGCTTTCGTTTGACGGATTAACCCACATTATTCATAAAAAAGTCAATCTATACGGCGGATACAGGACGTTCGCTCATTCTCGGCCCGCTAAGGCGGACCTCCGAGGTAAATTCTGTTGCGATAAATCTCCACAGAATTTAATGCCGCTCAAATCCTGTATCCGCTGTATTCATCTGTAAATTTGTGAATAATATGGGTTAACAGATTTTTCAGTTTAACAGCAGCTGATTCACCGCGGAGCGCGATTCTCCTATATTGGTAACATATATCGCCGGACGGTCACCGACCGGACACTTGGCTTCGCATATACCGCAGCCGATGCAAAGATTCAGGTCAACATGAGGCTGTTTGAGCTTCGATTCTTTTCCATCTCTGTTTTTTACAGACACCTCCTCAAGCCATATCGCCTTCCTTGGCGTCGGGCAGACCTCCTCACATACAATGCAGGGCATGGCGTGCGCGAAGGGAAGACATCTCCCCCTGTCAATCATGGCAAGCCCGATTTTAACCCGGGTCTTCTCTTCTATATGCAGCCGCCGGATAGCGCCTGAAGGACAGACCTGGCCGCAAAGCGTGCACCGGTATTCGCAGTATCCGAGCCGCGGGATGAGTCTCGGAGACCAGATTCCCTCCAGTCCTGCCTCAATAAGAGTCGGCTGCAGTCCGTTTGTAATGCAAACCTTCATGCATTCGCCGCACTTGACGCATCGTTTCAGAAATTCTTTCTCTTCAAGCGCTCCCGGAGGTCTAAGTAATGTTGGCTCCGAATAATCAGGTTTTGTAAACGGTGTCGACCTTATCAGTGGAACAGCCAATATCCCTGAGGACAGAGAAAGCACTACCTGCCTTCTGCCGAGGTCCATGGAGGCTGCCTTATTCTTTCCTAATCTGAATGAGACTGCATTCTGCGGACAGATATCGTCGCAGCTAAAGCATGCAAGACACTCACTATTTCGCCAGTCTTCGGCCTTTCCGGACAGGGCTCCCCCCTGACATACATTGCTGCATATTCCGCATGATGTGCACCCCTCGCTCACTTCCCGTCTGATCATGGAATATCTCGACAGGAGTCCGAGGAGGGCACCCAGGGGGCATAAATATTTGCACCAGAATCTCTTTTCTATCAAGTTCAGTCCAAGGATGGCAAAGAATATTGAGCCTATGAAGGCAGCCTGAAGAAAATAGGGCTGCCGGAAAGAAAGAACGCTTTTTTTAAGAACATCATAGATCCATTCGGACACCGCAACGAGACCGGAAACCTCCGTGTTATAAATTGCATCGAATGCCCCGCGGATACCATAATTTGCGAGAGGATAGATGCTCAATGATAATGATCTTATAAGAAGGGATATAGGGTCCATGATGCCTGCAACCTGGAGGGTGAACAGGGACGATGCAAGCAGCATAAAGAGGATATAGTACTTTGCTCTGTGCAGGTCAGGGCGTATCTTATCATGACGTCTTCTGTTAAGAGAGCCGGCCAGATTATTCAGTGTTCCCAGAGGACAGATCCAACCGCAGAATACCCTTCCCAGAAAAACCGTGATCAGGACAAGTATTAAGGACAGAAAAAAAGCGGCGGGAATCTCACGCGCATGTGTCGCCAGTGCCGTTGTTATGAATATTAAAGGGTTGAAATCCAGGAAAAGACGCACAGGATAGCCGAGTGTGTCATCCCCTTTCGACTCAGTCTGGACGAACAGAAAGAGAAAGAGCATCAGGAACAAAACCTGTGAAATTATTCGTAGCCTTTTCCTGGTAAACATAAACAGAGATCTATACTGTATAAATACTTATACGGCTTAAATATTAATCTTCCTGATCTTCAGCTTTTCCAGGTCCATAATCCCCATGCGCGCTGCCGCTCCTGCCTTTACGTATGACAGGTCGCTTCCCTTCATGCCGAAGAGGGTGGCACCGAAAGAATCAATTGCAACCTCGTCTATGCCTACAATCACCGTGTCCATCCTTTTAACATCGCTGAGATTGCCTCCCTGGGGGCCGTTTGCAGTCAGAATACGCACTGCATCCAGAACGGTAAGTGTCGGTTTAATCACGAGCCCCAGATCTGCCAGACTTTCTCCGATTTTCTGGTGTATCCTGCCGCGCTCCCCGCCCATCACGCCCATCCAGTTCTTCATGGCCATTGTCAGTTTCGAAAGCCCGTGGTGTTTTGCTATGGGAACATTAATTACCTTGTCAGCTTCAAAAACATCCCTGTAAAGAGGCCATGATTTCAGGACCTGTCCTTTGATAGACATTTCTCTGAACCTTCTTTCGTCAATATAGATCACTTCTGCCCCAAGGGAACCCGCTGCATCAGAAATGCCGCTCTGCTTATAGCATCTCCGGGGGTCATTAACGCTCCTGTCGAAAATCCTCACCTTTTTGGCTCCTGCTTCGAAGCATAACCTAACTAAAGCAGCGACGACTTCAGGATTAGTATTTGCCGCCTGCTCAGGAAGCCTGTCCCATCCTATATTGGGCTTGATTACGACAATATCTCCCTGTGAGACAAATTTCCTTATACCGCCGAATGCTTCTATGGCCGCATTTGTGATGGCACCCGGTGATTTGCCCGCACCCCTGGCAACAACGAGGTCGGTGTTTTCTGCCGCATCTGCAGAGAGGGTAAGCCCGTCAAAGCCCTGAGCGAAAAAAAAGCCGAGGCTCCCGATAGCAGTTGATCTTAAAAATTGCCTTCGATCCATTGTATTACCTCCCTTGTCTTTTATATTTTAAGTTTACCCGTATTCTGTGCAAAGTACAAATGCAGGTGCAAGCCATCCTGATATGTTTGCCTGTTTGCCTGATTCGATTGAAGTTCGCATTCCTTTCTGCTATGATAACGCAAAAAAGACAAGCAGGCGGGTATGGATCAACCAAAAGCGAAGAAATCTTTGCGGCTCTTGCCTTACAAATCTCTGGCACTTCTCATGTGGCTTCTCGGAATCTGTTCGGTAATTCTCATACTTATATTCCTTCTGCCTCTCGCCCTGCCCTACATAAAGAATGCACTTTCTTTCAATTATATACGCAAAGCTCTGGATATAGAGAGGTTTTTTGCGGGTCTTATCAGAGACGTCATGCCCACAAAGATTTACGGTTATGACCTGACGCGGTGGATTGGAGTTCTCCTGGCATTTGTATTCTTCAGAATTTTCATGAATCTGAAAGACCGTTTGGAAAACAGGTCAAACAATCTGAAAATAATAAACGACTATGAATACTGGAAGTCACAGATGCAACTGTCCGATGATTCGAATGTCCTAAGCCCTCTGAGAGACCGGATAAAAACCTTCCAGACCGCGAATAAAAAAGACAGGGAAGAGCTCCTGAAATTATTTGCAGAGACGAAGAAGAAACTGGATGCAATGGGGAGGGATCTTGCATTCCTCTCGATCGATATTGTGGACTCGACGGGATTAAAAGAAGGCGAGGAAAGGGCTGCTATAGAATATGATTTCAGGGAGTACAAGAAATTCGTGGAGCAGAAGCTCAATTCCAATGGTGTTATTAAATCTACATGGACACCCGATGGGGTTATGTGCTGTTTTTCAACCGTCGATGCCGCTGTTCAGGCAGCGAGGGATGTGCTCAACGGACTCGACGAGTTCAATAAGAATGTGAAAACCATGCGGGGAGAATTCCGTATCAGGTGCGGCATTAATGCCGGCTATCTATATTTCGACGACACGCTTCCTCTCGAGGAAATGTCGGACAGGGTGATTGACATTGCCGGGCATATGCAGAAACATGCGGCCCCGAATTCCATCTGCATAGCGAAGCCGGCCATTGAGCCTCTGCAGAACAAGGATGGTTTTGTCTCTACGAGCAAGATTGTTGACGGATACGAGATGTATATGAGTGACAGAAGGAAAATCCCAAGGGGGCAACCTTAAGTGAAGTCGGCAATTTATTATCCTGAATCCGGAATATAGCGGGTTACTGTCAGTGCATTGAGAAGATAGAATGGGGAAAAAAGCCGGCATTATTATTATAGGAGACGAAATTCTGTCGGGCAAGGTGCAGGACTATAATTCTTTTTTCATGGCTCAGGAATTGTGGTCTCACGGTATAACCCTCTGCCGTATTTCCATCATAGGTGACTCCATCGACGACATCGCGGAAGAGGTGAGAATTTTTTCCGGCGAGTTTGATTACATCTTCACATCCGGGGGGATTGGTCCGACACATGATGATGTTACGATCGCAGGCATCGCAAAGGCCTTTGGCGTTCAACCCGTTATTGACGATACTTTGAAGGCGCGCCTTGAAACAAAGCAGGGCAGCCTCTCGCCCGAACAGCTTAAAATGGCCGAAGTTCCTGAAGGCGCGGAGCTGTTGGACGATGAGACGCTTTCCTTTCCACTTATAAAGTTCAGGAACATATATATTCTGCCCGGGATACCGCAGTTGCTTAGAAAGAAATTTATTGCCATCGAAAAGCTCTTCGATGAGCCCTTGATATATCTGAAGAAAGTCTATGTCGATGAAACCGAATCGAAGATGGCGCCACTGTTGAATGAGATAGTCAGGAAGTATGAAAAGGTCAAGATAGGGTCATATCCAGTACTTGACAATAAGGAATATACCGTAATGGTGACACTGGAGTCTCTTGATAAGGAAAGCCTGGTTGAAGCGTATAAGAACCTTCTGGGACTTCTGTCCCCGGGCAGACTCGTCGGTGTTGAGGAATGAGATGGCCCGTAAGAATTCCTTCCACTGCTGTCGTCCCGTAAACCAGTTTCTACCAGGCCGCTGATGCCGCCGGCGGCTTCATATACAGTTGTTGTTGACTATGATAAAAGAATCCCGGAGGCAAATGAACTGAACAACAGTTGCACAAGGTCCGAGACGGGAAACTGCCAAAACCATTAGACATTAAAATATCGCTTCATCCGGCGGATGCAGGATTTGATAGGCTTTAAATGAAGAACCCTGCCGAATAGGGCTTTTAGCTATGGGATATCTCACAATGCCCCTATTCCCAATGTTGCCTGAGTTATCGAGAGACCTGATTGTTGCAATTATTTATCTGGCAGGAGCTATTTTTATTGTGAAGGTCATCAATCTCATATATAAGATAACAAAAGAGATAGGATTATAAGTCAAGAAAATGCACGTCAAAGACGACTTAAAGAAGATTGTGCGGAAGCATCTCGGCGGAGCTGTGAGCTCTTTTTTTTTGGAAAAGGCTTTGACCATCATAAACGAATCAGCGGATAATAAAGAGAGTTACATCGCTGCTTCTGAAAGGATCAGCAAAAGGATCGCCTTATTTGTTGACAGAAACCTGGCGCAGGCTGTATTTGAAAGTCTCAAGGCGGAGATTGAGAAAAAACCTCTCTTGCAGGGAACAAGAAGGAGATATCCAAGAATTCCCTACTTTACCAAGGTGGACGTGAGATACGCCGGCGCAAACTATGAATTAGACTCCGACAACCTCTCGGAAGGTGGAATGTACATCAGGACAAAGGAACCATTTCCTGCCGGTTCAAAAATAGAAATAATTTTGTCTTTGGGCGTTGCAACCAGGATTTATTTAACCGGAGTCGTGCTATATGAAACAAGTCCGCTGAGCGCCTCTTCAAAACTGCCGCCCGGCATGGCAATCGAGTTTAAAGAGATAGGGGATGAAGAGATAGGGCTGCTGCGGAACTATATAAAAAGAGAATTGGCTTGAGATTTTTTTGAATTTGGAAGACTAAATTATTCTACACTCGGCAGAGGCACGGTAAGATGAAGTCGGCTAACACATTAATTTTTTATGGTAGGCGCGGGGGGTATTGAACCCCCGGCCTCTTCCGTGTCAAGGAAGCGCTCTCCCACTGAGCTACGCGCCTGCAAGAGCATATAAAATACCATTTACACATGCATTGTTGTCAACCTTCCAAGTCTGCAGGATATTATATTGACAGGGTATAAATTTGGCGGTAAATTATGCAACAATCAACATATCTGTAACCAAATTTCCGGATTCAGGTTAAAATACGAATATGCAGGACGAGAAAAAAACGAAGAGGCAGCTTATAGCCGAACTCGCTGAAATACGCCAAAAATTTGCTATGCTGGGAAAATCGGACTCTGATTACGCCAGTACAGAGGCTGCACTCAGTGAGAGTGAAGAAAAATTCCGTAATATCGCGGAGACGGCGGTTGATGCTATTATTCTGGCGAATGGCGAGGGGAAGATTATTTTCTGGAATAAAAGCGCTCAGAAAATCTTTGGCTATTCCGAAGAGGAAATCCTGGGGAAGCCTTTAACTGTCCTTATGCCCGAGCAATACAGGGAAGATCATCGAAGGGGTATGAACAGGATGACTTCTACCGGGGAGTCGAAATATTTCGGCCGGATAACCGAGATGCAGGGGCTGATGAAAGACGGAAGCGTCTTCCCAATTGAGCTTTCTGTTTCGATGTGGAAAACGGGTGAGAGGATGTTTTTTTCCGCAATTATCCGTGATATAACCAAGCGAAAAAAACTGGAAAGTGACCTGGAGATAATGGCGACAACCGATAAGCTCACTCAGGCATTCAACAGGACGAAATTTTATAAAGAAATTAAGAAGGAATTTGAGAGGGCGAGAAGATATGGTCATCCTTTGTCCATCATTATGTTTGATATCGATCATTTTAAAGGTGTAAACGATAGATATGGACACTCAGTGGGAGATTATGTGTTGCAGACTTTGACCCGTATAGTAAGCGAAAACCTCAGGGAAGTAGATTATTTAATACGTTGGGGAGGTGAGGAGTTTAATATAATTACACCTGACACGGATATGAAGCGTGCTGAGGTGCTGGCGGAAAGAATCAGGAGGTCTGTCGAGAGCTACAGGTTTGAACAGGCCGGCACCGTGACAATCAGTCTAGGCGTTGCGCAGTTTATGTCTGATGATAACGAGGACACTTTTATCAAAAGGGCAGATGATGCCATGTATCTTGCAAAGAAAAGAGGCAGAAACCGGGTTGAAGTCAGCGCCTGACTCTTACCTGACCGTTTTTTCGGCCAGCCTAAAATAATCCGCCTTAATACCCTATCGAGGCCTGGTATCTGCTATTTGGAATGGCAAATCTCAACAGCTGAAAAGAAGTACGGTATTTCGTATGAAGCGGATTCTTCCGAATCAGATCCATGGACTATGTTGTGCTCTATATCAGAGGCGAGATCTGCCCTTATAGTTCCCGGCGCAGCATCCTTCGGATTTGTGGCACCCATGATCTCTCTGACTTTTACGATCGCATTGCCCCCTTCAACAACCATCACCACAATCGGACCTTCTGACATAAATGCGGTGAGACTATCGTAAAACGGTCTCTCTTTATGTACTATGTAAAATCCTTTTGCGTCATCTTTCGACATCCTGATCATTTTCAGTGCGGCAATCCGAAGTCCTTTCTGCTCAAACCTCCGTATTACTTCGCCGATAACATTCTTCTTTACCCCGTCCGGCTTTACTATTGATAATGTTCTTTCCATTAAGCCTCCATTTATATTCCCAAATTCTTAATTAACTTCTTTACTGACGCGCAGGATTTTTTGAAGTCAGACTTTTCCTCCTTTGCAAGTTTCACTTCAACAATCTTTTCAATACCTTCTTTCCCAAGTATGACCGGAACTCCAACATAAATATCTTTTATGCCATACTCTCCGTTAAGAAATGCCGTACAGGGCAGAATTCGCTTTTCATCGAGAAGGATTGCCTTGACCATCTGAAAAGTGGATGCAGCAGGAGCATAATATGCGCTGCCTGTTTTAAGGCAAGAGACTATTTCCGCACCACCGCTTCTTGTCCGACCGATCAGGGCGTTAATCTTCTTTTTGGAAAGGATTTCTGTGACCGGAACCCCTTTTACTGTGGTAAACCTCGGAAGGGGTACCATATCATCCCCATGCCCGCCAAAGACGAGCGCCTCAACGTCTTCGGGGGAGACATTCAGTTCCCATGCGAGGAATGTCCTCAGGCGTGAAGCATCAAGTATTCCACCCATCCCCATTACCCGCTTGCATGAAAAGGCGGTGGTTTTCCATGCAAGCTGTGCCATTACATCCATGGGATTGGTTACAATAATTAAAATAGCGTGCGGAGATGTGCCTGCTATCTCATTACATACACTTTTTACAATGTTTGCATTGGCATGAAGCAGATCGTTCCTCGACATGCCTGGCTTACGGGCAAGTCCGGCGGTAATCACTATAATATCAGAGCCTGATGTATCAGAATAGTCGTTCGTTCCTCTGATCTCGGATGAAGAATTCCATAGCGGACAAGCCTCTGCCAAATCAAGGGCCTTGCCCTGCGGCATTCCCTCAACAACGTCAAACAGCATAACATCGGCAAGCCCGGACTGTACAATCAACTGGGCAGTTGTAGCCCCGACGTTGCCGGCCCCTATTATTGAAACCTTTTTCTTCATTGCAGATAAGAAGTATAGATTATGTACGGGCAGAATGGCAAGGAACCGAACTCGTTCAGGTCATATTATTGGCATGCTCTGCTAATTTAAACAACATTGTTATGGGTGAAGCTGTTCTTTTTCGACTTCTTCCGTCAGTTTTTCGAGTTTTACTTTCGAAATCCTCTGCCCGACCATTTCGGAAATGGTAATTATCTTCCCGTCAGATTTGACGACATCGCCGACCTTTGGAATGCGCTGAAGGGCGGTCAGAAGAAAACCGCCCAGGGTTTCATACTCCGTTGATTCCGGGATTTCTATATCGTGGTCTTCCTTAAGATCCCGTATGCTTATCGCCGCGTCAACAAGGAATGTGCCGTCTCCAAGCTTAACTACGGGGCTTTCGATATCGTATTCGTCCCTTATTTCGCCCACGATCTCCTCGAGAATATCCTCCATCGTAACGAGGCCTGAAACCCCGCCATATTCGTCAATAACCAAAGCCATATGTACCCTTTTCCTCTGCATTTCTTTCAATAGATTGCTGATATTCATCATCTCCGGGATAAAATAGGGCGGCTTAATCAGTTTCCTTATATCAACACCACCCTTCGCAAGCGCATTCAGGAAATCCTTCACGTAGAGTATTCCCCTGATGTCGTTCAGGTCTTTGCCTATGACGGGGTAACGTGAGAACTGCTCTTCGGTGATTACGGTCTTTATGTCTTCAACCGGCATATTAAGGCCAATGGTAACCATTTGTGTTGAGGGCACCATGACTTCTTTGGCCGACATGTCGGTAAATTCGAAAACACTGTGGATCAGTTCCTGTTCAGTCTCCTCAAAGACCCCCTGTTCCCCGCCTTCCTTTATTAGCATGCGCACTTCTTCTTCGGTAATCGCCCTGCCGGTATAGGTTTTCTTGCCGAAGGGTTTCAGCAGAATATTCGTGCTGAACGTCAGAATCCGCACAAATGCAAATGCGACCTTTGAAAAGACATCGACTGTTTTAGCCGTTTTCAACCCGATACGTTCGGGGTTTGTCAATGCAATGGATTTTGGAATCAGCTCCCCGAAGATTAAAAGGAAATACGTGATGATCAGCGTTACGAGTCCGATAGAGATGACTTCTGCCGAAGCAGCTATGGCAGTTACAGGCATCTTCTGAAGCGCGGGTTTTATTACCCTTACAGCAGATGCACCTCCGATGGCAGCGGCAAGCACTCCCGCCAGAGTAATGCCTATCTGAATTGTTGCGAGGAACCTGTCAGGATCCTCCTTGAATTTATGAAGGATGCGGGCATTCTTGTTGCCCTCATCGACAAGCTGCCTGATCCTGATTCTGCGCGTTGCCACGACGGCTATTTCAGCAGCTGCGAAGAAGCCGTTTATTATGATAAAAGCGATGATGAGAAGGACGTCAGACCACATATATATTTAACAAACTAACTCTAAATTCGAAGCACCAAATCCCAAACCCAAGCAGATAAGGTATTTTGAACCGAGGTTGTATTTTAAAGTTTAGTATTTCCCTGATCCAGTGACAAGAATCGTCATTGCGAGGACGAAGCAATCTCGCCTTTGCCGTAAAGATTGCCGCGCACCTTTCAGGTGCTCGCAATGACCTGCGTATTATATGTTTAATATGCTTATAGCTGGATCCGGGTATTTGATAATTTAGGAGTCGTTTCGAACTTGGGATTTCGGATTTAGGATTTAATCCGGTATCAGGTGGTTCTATTGTCTTTGAACTGTCACTGTCCATTGCGGAGATTAGGCAAGTTTTCCGATGATGGCGTCAGCCATCTGCGATGTTGTCGCCGCTGTCGGATCGTCCGGCGAGGGTTTAAGATCGTAAGTAACATTTCTGCCCTCTTCAATTACTGAAGCCACGGCCTTTTCGAGTCTGTCAGCTGCGTCAAATTCGCCCAGGTGTCTCAGCATCATTACCCCTGAAAGTATCATAGCAAGTGGATTGACTTTGTTCAAGCCTTTGTATTTGGGGGCGCTGCCGTGAACTGGCTCAAAAACAGCATATTCCTCTCCGAGGTTCGCTCCCGGCGCTACTCCAAGTCCTCCTATAAGACCTGCAGCCAGGTCGGAGATGATGTCGCCGTAAAGATTAGGAAGCACCATCACATCATAAAGCTCGGGTTTCTGGACGAGCTGCATGCACATGTTGTCCACAATCCTGTCTTCGAACTCAATATCCGGATAAGTTTTTGCAACGTTTTGCGCTGTTTCGAGGAAAAGGCCGTCCGAATATTTCATGATGTTCGCCTTATGCACCGCGGTAACTTTTTTCCTGCTGTTTTTTCTCGCGTATTCGAAAGCAAATCTTACAATCCGTTCCGTGCCGAAAACCGAAATAGGTTTTATGCTGATGCCGGAATCAGGCCTGATTTTCCTGCCCGTTAGCTGATTGATCAGAGCTGCGATACTACCCGCACCATCAGAACCTTTCTCGAACTCGATGCCGGCATAAAGGTCTTCTGTATTTTCCCTTATAATGACAAGGTCTACCGCATCGAAACGTGTTCGTACGCCTTTAAATGTTCTGGAAGGCCTGAGACAGCAGTAAAGGTCAAGTACCTGTCTGAGAGTTACGTTTACACTTCTGAACCCGGTTCCCACCGGAGTTGTGACAGGGCCTTTTATGGCAACCTTATTTTTTTTGATGGATTCAATTACCCGCTCCGGTAAAGGAGTGCCCTCTTTCTCGAACACATCGATGCCCGCTTCCTGAATATCCCATTCGAAATTAACGCCGGTGGCTTCAAGTACCCTTTTTGCCGCCTCTGAAATTTCGGGGCCTGTGCCGTCTCCCGGTATTAATGTAACCCTGTACATCAGGGGTCCACCGTCAGTATTTTTTTGATGACCTCCGGATGCATGGCTATCAGACGCAATTCGTCATCGGTGAGCGGCTTCTGGGTATGAAGATTAGCGTACTGGACGAGCTCGAGCACTCTTCTTGCCTCATTGTCGTCATGGAAATGTATGCCGAGCTTGTCGTAGACATGCCTGAAGCCCTTTATGCCTCCATACTCTCCGGTTGTGATCATCCTCCCGGTTTCGGCCAACTCGGGCTCTCCTCTTCCTACATCTTCCGGGTCATAGAGTTCATAGTTGCGCCTGTCCTTCAGGGCGCCGTCGGCATGTATTCCGGATTCATGGGCAAAGGCGTTCGAACCTATTCCGGGCTGATTTATCGGTATCGGAATATTAAAGGCATAAGACGCATATCTGCCGACTTTCCATGCCCTCTTAAGGTCTACATGCTCATCCAGGGGGAGTTTATCCTTAAGCCCCTGTGAGAATTTGAGCGCCAGAATTGTTGACACGAGGTCGCAATTTCCGCAGCGTTCTCCAAAACCGTTGATGGTAGTATTTATATAGGAATCAATGCCTGCCTCAACAGCTCCCTGCGCACCTGCAACTGAAACGGCTTCTGCCATGCCAAGGTCGTTATGGCAATGCATCTCTAACGGGAATTTTGTAGCGAGGGCCAGTGCCTTGGTCCTCTCATATATTGTTATGGGATCGTCCGTGCCCAGGGTGTCGCAGTATCTGAACCGGTCAGCTCCGGCTTCCTTTCCGGCAAGTGTAAATTCTATAAGCCTGTCGAGCTCTGTCCTGGAAGCGTCCTCAGCGTTCACGCCAACTGTTTCGGCACCGAGTTCCTTTGCTGTTTTTACAGCTTCCACAAGAGATTTGACAAGGTCCTTAAATGACTTTTTTCCCTGAAACTTACCCTGAATCATTATTTCTGAGGTTGAAATGGAGATATTCAGATGTTTCAGGTCCGGGCAGTTTTTAAAACTCAGCCTTACATCTTCGGGAATCGCCCTGCACCATCCTTCAAGATGAATTCTCCTGATAGCGCCGAGTTTAACTAATTCAAGGTTTGCATTAATATAGTTGACCTCGTGCTTCAGGGTGGGGAATCCTATTTCACTCTGGAAGATACCCATCTCATCGAGATAGATATTAAGCATGGTTTTGGACAGCTTAGGAAGAAGTATCCTTGACGTCTGGACGCCGTCCCTGTTTGTGACATCGATTAAATATACTTTAGCTTTCATTTATTTCATCTGCCTTTTTAAAAGGATGCCTCGTATGCATTTATTTAAGTCATACGGGATGCTGCAGAGCTGTAAAACGTTTCTGCACGGAGGAAGTTGAATGTTCCTCAAACGTAATCCAACTTCAGTATTATAAACACAAATTTATTAATATTACAATAAGTTCCGGGTCTTTCTCCATCGAAAGGAGAAATAAAGACTGGAAAAGAGAAGAACACTTTGTTAAAATTAAGACCGGTTTTATTTAAGATATATGGATTTTACAGAACAAGTTGCTATTATAACAGGCGGAACACGCGGCATCGGCAAGGCTATTGCCATGGCGCTGGCGACTAGGGGAGTAAGTGTTGTGGTTGCCGGCAGGAACGTTGATGCAGCCCTTGAGGTTGCAGCGTCCCTTTCCGCCCTGGGTGTCAAAGCGCGCGGAATTAAGCTTGATGTTTCGCACTCCGTTGAAGTCGAGCAGGCATTTGAGGACATCCGCAGGGATTTTGGCAGAATAGATATTCTCATAAATAACGCCGGCATTACAAGGGACGGACTTCTGATGAGAATGAAAGAAGAAGCATGGGATGCTGTAATCGACATAAACCTCAAAGGGGTCTTTCTTTGTACCAGGGAGGCCATCAAGGATATGGCTAGGCAGAGGTATGGCAGGATAGTGAACGTCACTTCAGTGGCGGCGTTCATGGGTAATCCGGGCCAGGCGAACTACAGCGCTTCCAAGGCCGGGATAGTCGGGCTGACAAAAACAGTTGCAAGAGAATATGCAGGCAGGGGGGTTACTGTTAATGCTGTTGCCCCCGGTTTTATTGAGACTGCAATGACAGATATCTTGCCTGATAACATAAAAGAAGACATGAAGAAGCTTATTCCTTTGGGGCGGTTCGGGGTGGTGGAAGATGTTGCGCACGCCGCGGTCTTCCTGGCATCGCCTGATTCGGGATATATCACGGGGCAGGTTATACATGTCAACGGCGGCATGTACATGTAACCGTTCAGCTCTTAAACAAACAGCGGGAATCGTATTAAATCTTTTTTTGTATTGTCAATTTTGAATTTAATTATGGAGGTGTATTAATGGTCGAAGAGAAAGTTAAGGAGATAATATCTAAGCAACTCGGGGTTAATGCCGCAGAAGTTGTAGCGGAGGCGTCTTTTGTCGAAGACCTCGGAGCGGATTCGCTCGATACAGTCGAGCTTGTGATGGCCTTCGAGGAGGCGTTCGGCATAGAGATACCGGACGAAGATGCAGAAAAGATAGCTAAGGTTAAGGATGCAATAGAATATATCAATAATAAAAAGGCAGCCTGAAACAGACTGAGGGACTTAATGGATAGAAAAAGAGTCGTTGTTACGGGGATGGGACTGATAACACCCCTTGGCATCGGCGTTCAGAAGACATGGGATGCCCTTTTGGAGGGCAGATCAGGCATCAGAAGGATTACCCAGTTTGACGCTGAACAATTCCCTACAAAGATAGCCGGAGAGGTTGAGGGGTTCAACCCCGAAGATTACATCGAGCTCAAAGATATAAAGAAGATGGATCGGTTTATCCATTTTGCGCTTGCCGCATCGCAAATGGCAATGGAAGATTCCGGCCTGAAGATTGACGACGGCAACGCAGAGCGGGTTGGGGTTATTATCGGTTCCGGAATCGGGGGATTGCATACGATCGAACATTATCATTCCGTAATGCTCGAAAAAGGGCCGAGAAGGATATCGCCTTTTTTTATCCCGATGCTTGTTGTAAATCTCGCTTCCGGTCAGGTTTCTATCAGATACGGCGCAAAGGGCCCCAACTCAGCATTAGTTACTGCATGCGCTACCGGAACTCATTCAATCGGAGATGCTTCCAGGATTATACAGCGGGGAGACGCTGATGCCATGATCGCAGGAGGCGCTGAGGCTGTTATAACACCCTTGGGCATAGGCGGTTTCAATGCGATGAAGGCATTGTCCACACGAAACGATAAACCGGAAAAGGCAAGCAGACCTTTCGATATGAACAGGGATGGTTTTGTTATGGGCGAGGGGGCCGGCATATTGATACTTGAGAGCCTTGAAAACGCGGAGGAACGAGGTGCCCGAATATACGGAGAAATTGCGGGTTATGGTATGACGGCTGATGCTTACCATATCACCTCTCCGCCTCCGGGAGGCGAGGGCGCTGCACGTTGCATGGCCGTGGCTCTCAATGACGCAGGCGTGACTCCTCTGGAAGTGGATTACATCAATGCACATGGAACGTCAACCAGACATGGGGACGAACTCGAAACTTATGCCATAAAAAAGGTTTTCGGTGAGCATGCATATAAACTCGCTGTCAGTTCGACGAAATCAATGACAGGTCACCTGCTCGGTGCAGCGGGCGGAGTTGAGGCAGTCATCTCCCTTCTGAGCATTTATAACGGTGTTGTTGCACCGACAACCAATCTTGATAATCCTGATCCCGAGTGTGATCTCGATTATGTGCCCCATAAAGCGAGGAAGATGACGGTGAATTCTGCATTGACTAATTCTTTCGGGTTTGGCGGGACCAATGCATGCCTGTTGCTAAAAAAGTTCATCACTTAGCCGATCCCTTATCCACAATGTCTGAACATGATATTTCCGGATTGGAAGTCGGCCTTGGTTATAGCTTTAATAATAAAGAAATCCTGATTGAAGCCCTTACCCACAGGTCTTTCTTCCATGAAAATCCCGAGATGGCTCATGCCTATAATGAAAGGCTTGAATTTCTTGGCGATTCTGTCCTCGGATTTGTGATTGTAGAATATCTCTATGGCCTTGACCGCCGCCTTTCAGAGTCGGTCATGGCCAAGATGAAGTCTTATCTGGTGAAGGAATCGGTTATTTCAGAGGTATCGGCTGCACTCTTAATAGGGAAATACCTGAGACTCGGAAAAGGGGAAGAGGCGACCGGCGGAAGGAAAAAGAAATCTCTTCTGGCTGATGCTATCGAGGCGGTCTTGGGCGCTCTTTATCTGGACGGCGGACTTGCAGTGGCGAGGGAAGTAATCCTGAGGCTGTTCATGAGCAAAATAGACGACCTTGTAAGTTCAGGCGAATTCCATGATTTCAAAACAGAGCTGCAGGAAAAGACCCAAATGCTTTTCGGCACAATCCCGGAATATAAAACAGTCAGAGAAGAAGGTGCAGAGCACAGGAAGGTTTTTACAGTCAACGTTATGATTCAGGGCGAACGATACGGTACGGGGTCGGGGAAGAGCAAAAAGGAGGCTGAGACCCTTGCGGCAAAAGAGGCGTTACACAAGATGTTGCAAGACCAAGAAGAATAGTCTGTATAAACACAGGCGCTATTTATTTGATTTGTCTATTATTTTTAGTGCATGTCAATAAACCCGTTCTTCTTCGTTATCCGTCCGTCAATGCGCAGGACGGATGACCGGATAATCTATGGTTAGACATCCGTCTTAAGTATTGACGGATCACCATGACAACTGTAATCCTGAGCCTGTCGAAGGGTGGATTCCCCGAACAGGTCGTTGAAGGACAGGATGCTTGAATATTAATTTTATGGACAGACACTATTGAGGGGGAAAGTCTTAATTGCCGGTATGGGAAATCTTCTGCGCTCTGATGACGGAGCCGGCCTGCACGTGATCGAGGAACTCAAAAGGGAGGTTTTTAGTAGTAACGTTGATCTTATGGAGTGTATGTCAGGTCTCGATATACTTGAAGCAGCAGGAGATTATGATAAAATAGTGTTTGTTGATGCAATCATGGGCCTGGGTGAGCCCGGTTCGGTGTATACTCTTTCCCCTGAAGATTTTGACGGGCATCAGACACTGCACTCATATTCGTCACACCTCAATATGGACTTGCCAATGATTCTCGGACTGGGTAAGGAACTCCTGCTTGAAAAGATGCCGGAGGATATTACTGTTGTCGCAATAGAGGCAGAGGATATAACAACAATTTCGGACAAATGCACACCGAAAGTGGAACATGCTATTCAGAAAGCGGTTGATCTGATAAAAAGACTTGTGTCATGAGTCATGATGAAAGGAGTAACAGATGGGTAGGCGGAGGGTGAAAGTCAGAAAGGGCGATACTGTCAGGGTTAATTATACTTGCAGGCTGGCGAACGGAACGGTTATCGACAGTTCCGTCGGGAGGGAACCTCTTGAAATTACCCTTGGCAGGTATGATGTTATAAAAGGACTTGAGGACGCCGTGGCAGCAATGAAAGTCGGCGAGTCGAAAACCGTAACTGTGCCCGCTGATAAGGCTTATGGTCCGTACCACGATGAGTGGGTACTTGAAGTGGGCCGGGACAAATTGCCTGAGGACTGGAATCCTGAAATAGGCCTTCACTATGAAGTCCCCAGGGAAAAAGGTCAGTCCACGACAGCGACGGTCACCCGCGTCACACAATCATCAGTGACGCTGGATTTTAACCATCCCATGGCAGGTAAAGAGCTGATTTTCGAAATCAGTCTTCTGGAGATTGTGTAGCCTGGTTATTCATGATGAGCCGGAGACAGAGTTTTTGAGCTCATTCTCGGTCGTTCCGACCTCCGGGGGTTTTGCCTCCTTAATATCAGAGTATTTTTGACCATAGGCAAAAAAATCCGCTCAAATACTCTATCCCCGACTTCGTATTTATTTAAAGCTTATGAATCAGGCTATTTAGTGCGGGATATTCCTGCCCCGTCTCATGCAGATCTTCGCGGAGCAGTCTCAATCCCTCAGGGATATATTTCAAAAAGTATTTTTTGCCTTTTGCCGACGACAGGAAACCATATGCGCCGAGGGCCTGCATGTGTCGCTGCAGACGGCAGGGAAGAATCGTTTTATGGAAATCTTGTTTGCTAAACCATCCGGCGACTGCTGACATCCTGCCCATGTAATAATTAAGAAGGCGTTCTCTTATGCTGCCATCAAGGCGGTAGTATGGATCCCATAATATTGATACTACATCGTAGGCAGGGGGGCCTATACGTGCTCCCTGATAATCCAAAAGCCTCGGTATGCCACCTTTTGTAACCATGATATTCTGCGACTGAAAATCACGGTGAACGATTGTTTTATGGAATGAATCTGCTTTCGATGCCAGTTTGTGAAATTCATCATTCAGAGACGGGATATTATCTATTTTGATGCCGGGTATTCCGTTCAAAAATCTTTCAATAAAATATCCGGTCTCCCATTTGAGATGTTCGTAATCGAATATCCTCTTCTGCAGCGAAGGACATTCCGATATGTGTTCCGTGGCTGAGGAATGAAGCAAAACCAGGATATCGATAACCTTTCTGTACATCTCTTCCAGATCATCCTCTTCTCGGGGGCATTTAAGCCAGCTGTAAAGAGACAGATCGCCTATGTCTTCAAAAAAGGCTCTTTTCCTGTCAGGTTCTACATCAATTATTTCCGGAACGGGAATAGAATAATTTTTTAGAAATTGTGTGTACTCAATATGCCTGTCATAATCGGTATCGTTTTCAGGACACTGCATGAGAACTGCTGGTGAGCCGTTCTTTCTTCCCCTGAAATATTTTCTGTCCGACCCCCCGGTGCCAATTTGGACAAAGTTATCGACTGAAATATCAAACAGGTCTGATTCCATGAGGGCTATCGTAAAATCCGGACCGAGTATGCAATTTTCGAAAGATGTTCTCTCTGCATCTGTGCGCGAAGTATGGGTGGTATTTCCCGGGCCTTTACCCCAGAAGAGCGTCAAAAAACATTCGGGTGAAGCGTTATTCATGGTTTCTTTTTTTATTTCAGTCCCTGGAAGGACTATGCAATTACGCAATGAAACTCCGCTATCAAGAAAACTTTTGCGTTCAATTGCCACATAACCATTAATATCCGCATTTCTGCAGCTTTCGACAGAGGGGTGGATATAAACTGTTTCTCCTTTGTTCTTCAGTTCATCGATAACGGCTTTTGCATAAGACGCTGGTGTGCCGATGTCAGTCCAGTAACATCCGGTAACATCATACGTGCCGATTTTCTGTCCCGAGGAGATAGCTTTTGTCCATGAATGAACGACACTTGATGCCCCTCCAGGAAGTATTTTCAAGAATTCAGGAGCATAGACTGCGATGCCGGTGAATGCAAGAAGCCTTAAGCCGGGTTTGCGGCATAAGGAACACATGGCCCCTATTTCCATAAGTTGTCCGGTATGATCAACAACCAGATTGTTGAATTTGGGATAAGCATGCACGGATAGTGTCGCGAGGTTGCCCGATTCCCTGTGGAACTGAATCAGTCTTTCGATATTAATATCTGAGAGTATGTCAGCGTTATGGACCAGAAAATCACTATCTTTTAGAAACCTCTCGGCATTTTTCAAAGCGCCTCCGGTACCAAGCACAGGGTCTTCAGGAAAGAGCACAATCTTGCTGCTGAATGCCGACCGGTTTATCCATTTCTCAACCGCCTCTTTTTTATAATGAAGGTTGACCCCAATCGAGGTGATGGGCAATGCTGATAATTTTTCGAGGACGGATTCGAACACGGGTTTCCCCATAACCGGCAGCAACGGTTTGGGGATATGGTCTGTAACCGGGCGCAGCCTTTCACCGAGGCCGGCGGCCAGAATGAAAACCGAAAGGTTTGTCATAAGCTTTTTATTTGTACATCAGATGCTTTTTTCTATAACTTTTGTCAAATTGAGAGCACTCTTCCTGCCACCGATCTTCAATTCGCTCAATATCTTCCCCGTGTTCAATCTCTTTTCTCAGCCTGTCCGTGCCTGCAAGAATGTCTATAGGCAATTTTTCGAACTCGTATTCATAGGGCGGCTGCTTCCAGAAGAATTGATCCGGATAAAGATCATGAATGGCTTTAATGGCGGCAACGGCAGTTTTGAATGGTTTAAACTTCTTCCTGTCGGTAACGTGTATCTGTGCTCCCCCGCACAAATTGCCGGCGTACTTCTGAAAGGTCGGCTCGAAATACATCGGCCTGAAGACCGCGCCGCGAAGTCTGAATTCTTTCAGGTGGGTTGATAATGCCTCCGGATCTATAAAGGGAGCCCCGAATATCTCGAAAGGCCTTGTAGTTCCTCTGCCTTCGCTTATATTTGTCCCTTCGAAAAGGCACATGCCGGGATATACGATGGCTGTATCATGAGTCGGCATGTTTGGCGAGGGCATAACCCATGGCAGTCCGGTTTCGTCGTGCCACATCCTTCTTTTCCACCCCTGCATCCGGATGACATATAAATCGAGGGAAGGATAAAATTCATGATGCAGATAGTTGCCAATCTCACCTATGGTCATGCCATGCCGCACAGGCAGGGGTCTCTGTCCGACAAACGAAGCATATGCAGCATCTAAAACAGGGCCTTCCGTGATATTGCCGGATAGAGGATTCGGTCTGTCAAGAATAATGATCGACTTGTGCGTCTCAAGACAAGCCCGCATGCATAGTTCCATAGTCCAGATGAATGTATAATAGCGTGAACCGATATCCTGCATATCTATTGCCATTGCGTCGATGTCCTTTAGCATCGACGGTTCCGGTCTTCGTGTGTTGCCATAAAGACTGAAAACAGGTAACCCCGTCTGTTTATCAAGGAATCCATGCCATTCAACCATATTGTCCTGTGTTTCTCCCCGGATTCCGTGCTGAGGCCCGAAAAGGGCTTTTAGTCTGAATTTTTTTGATTTCAGGAAGAGAGTGCTTGAATGCATGAACTTCCTGTTGACCGAAGCAGGGTGAACAAGCAGACCTATGCGCGAGCCTTTGAGTTGATTCGGCCAGCGCTTTTCGAATAAATCGACTCCTGTGCGAATCGACGAATTCGAAATGAAACAGTTCATCCAGGATTTACCTGAGGAATTGCATCGACGGACGAGAATTGAGGGTCGTGCAGCGGAAGGAGGATATCCGCCATATCTTTAATTTTCAATAGGATATCGTATGCCTCATATGCATTTACATGAGTGCCTGGAGGTATCACTTCCATTTCCATGGCTTTTATGATTGGAGGGGGCTCGAAATTTTCCATTATTACACAGAACCCTGTTATCAATGCTTTCCCGTGTTCAGTATCTATGAGAACAGACAATCCTCCCTCAGTATGAGCGGGCGTGTGAATGACTTCTATCCCGGGAACAATTTCGGTGTCCCCACGCAGTTTTTTTATCTGGCCTCTCTTTTCGACATCGGTAATAAAATCTTCATTGTAGCGAAAATCAAGGGGGTGGGGGTTGTGTATCCTTTCAAGTTCTTTTTCATGTACATAAAAAACGGCATTAACGCATTTATCATCGTTTTCGCAGTGGTCGTTATGCAAATGCGTGTGGATAACGATATCAATATCTCCGGGTTTGAGTCCCCAGCGGACCAGACCTTCTTCAAATTTGTAAATCTTCCCTCCTATGGCGGTTTCTCTATCTTTCGACTGCAGAGGCGCCATTTCGCCGGTATCGACTAAAATTCTCCTGTCCCCTCCCTCAAGATACCAGCAGTAGATGGGTATGGTATATGGTTTTCCGTAATGATGCTGATATGTCATCATGCCTTTATCGAATGCCTTTGTTCCCATAACGATAGGATGGATTTTATAATGACCCATGGCCAGAAAACCTCCTTTAACATTTCTGTTTGTTTCTATTATACCATCAGGCCCCGTATGGCATTTTGTCTATTCGGGTGCCGGATATATAAGCGCCTTCAAAGGAGCTGCCGGAGAGCTTTTGCTGTTCACATGCCTGCATGAATTAAATTGAAATGTATTTTTCGGGTTAACACTGCCGAAATGGCAATGCTTTTTGCTTCTTCATTAATAATTTGATATATTGCTATCATGAGAGCATTAGAGAACGGAAAAACGGATAACTACAAAGGAGGGGCATATGTTTAAGAGAGTATTGACTGCAACGGGAATACCGGGTGCATGCGAACCTGCACTGGTAACTGCTCTGGAAATAGCCAAGCAAAATCAGGGGAAGCTTTTTATTCTGCATGTTATGGAAGCAACATATCGCCATGAGTGCGGGCCACAGGAGGCTGTTAAAGACTTCAGGACAGGGGAAGGAGTGGCTCCAAGTCACGAGTACAAGGAAGCGGTAAAGGATGAATTGAATAAAAAATGCTCGGATGCTCTCAAACCATATGGCAATTATGAAATGAATGTTGTTGAGGGCCGTCCCGGTATAGAGATCCGGCGATGGGCACGGAAGGTGGGGGCGGATCTGATCGTTTTAGGTCCGCACGTGGAGAGGGAAGAAACGAATGAGCTTGACGGCTCTCCACGCTACAATACGGTGGAAGAGGTGATTACACATATAACATCTCCTGTAATGATTGTTAACAGTTTTTTTCAGAAGAGGACCCCGGATTTTGGAAAGATATTGGTCTGCATTGATTTTTCCAGATCGTGTGAATATGCATGCCGGTTTGCGACGGAGCTGTCCAGGAAATATGGCTCTAAACTTTTTATTTTTCATATGGCTCACGCCCATAGCGCGGAAAAGCAGGGAGAAGCAACTGCCATCAGACAAAAGCTCGCAGATTTTTGCAGAATTCCGCAGGGGATTGAACACGAATATATTGTATGGGAAGGAACGCAACCTTCCCTGGACATACTGAAAATTGCGGGCGAGAAACAGGTGGATATCGTTGTTATGGGGTCTCATGTCAAAGAGACCGGAAAAAAGTGGTACATGGGCAGTGCGGTGGATCAGGTGAGCGCGAAGTGTCCAAGCCCCGTAGCTGTTATTACCCATCCTGACGCGGTATTAAAGGCAGAGAGCTAAACGCTCGATTGGCCAATTATTTTGAAGTCCCGTCTTCCATCCGGCTCGGGAGGAAGATGGGACTTTTTTAGAGAGCAGACTCTAAGCACCCCGAACTAAAAACCTTCTGAATCCGGTCCGGATCCTGCCGAAGCCATCTTAATTGGCATAGTAGATTTAGTTTATGCCTTTTATGATATAATTATTAAGTAAAATATAATAAAATGCCTGTTTAAAGATATTGGATATTTATGGGGCGACAGGAAAATCGGGACAATAATGAGGCAAGAATATAAATGTCCGGCATCTTAAAAGAGCCGGCTGATAAAGGAGGCGAGAGATGGCAGCAAAGGAGAAGATAGTAAGCAGGGAGTTTCCGGAGTATGTGAGGGATCCGAACCCTGATCCGGGGCTTGACGAAACGACAAAAGACCTGAAGCCGGAGCAGATCGAGAAGACGATCATGGCGGTGCTGGGAGCGCAGACCGCGAGGATACGGGCGGTAATGGAGACGTGCATACATTGTGGTTTGTGTTCCGAGGCGTGTCAGTGGTATATATCGAGCGATAAGGACCCGACGTTTGCTCCTGTGGCGAAGATGAAGATGACGGCATGGGAGATGCTGAAGCGTAAGGGCAAGGTGGATGCGGAGTTCATAAAGCAGACAGCGAGGATAGTCTTCACGGAGTGCAATATCTGCCATCGGTGCAGCATGTACTGTCCGTACGGGCTGGACATAACGTTCATAATAGGTTTGGTGCGGAGGATATGTTTTGTTCTGGGAGTGGTGCCGCAGAGGATGATGGACCAGGACCATTCGCATGCTACGGTGCTGAACCAGGTATGGTATACGCAGAACGACTGGGTGGATACAATGCAGTGGCAGGAAGAGGAAGTGGGAGCGGAGTTCAGGAATTTAAGGATTCCTATCGATAAAGAAGGAGCAGAAGTAATATGGTACCCTCTGGGTGGGGAGCCCAAGACGAACACTTATCATATCGAGCGAACGGCGAAGATCATGATGGCTGCAGGTGTCGACTGGACAGTTGCCGGAGTGGATACATGGGACAGCAGCAACATGCCGATGTTCCTGCGTGATTTTACGACAATGAACCGGGTTGTGCGGGGGTTGTATGACAATGCGGCCCGATTGCGGGTCAAGAAGATGGTGCTCACTGAGTGAGGGCACCCTACATTTGCCACACGGGCTGTGGCACCGCCGATGCTGGGATGGAAGGATCTGCCGTTTGAAGTGATGCAGACGGGAACATATTGGGTGGAGTTGTTAAAGTCTGGTCGCCTTAAGATTGCGAGGAAGATCAAGGAGCCTGTAACGATGCAGGACCCGTGCAATATTATACGAAGGACCGGACAGGCAGAGGAGTTCAGGTATTTTGTAAACCAGACGTGTGAAGACTTCAGAGAGATGACGCCTAACCGGGAGCATAATTTCTGCTGTAATGCGGGAGGCGGGCTGGCATCTTTGTCGAACTGGGCGTCGCATAAGGCGAAGTTCAACAGGGTAAAGGCCGATCAGATAAAGGCCACCGGAGCGAAGTATGTTATTACTCCGTGTCATAACTGCAGCACGGGGATAAAGGACGTGATCAAATACTGGAATCTGCCGGTAAAGAATATCTTTTTCGATGAGATACTGGTTGCTACCATGGAAATACCAGAGCATTTGAAACTGGCGAAATAAACGAGGAAGGAAGAAACCCTTCTGAAATATCAATAAGGGGTATCCTGACAGCGCCAAACTGAGGATACCCCTTTTTCTATGGTGAGAGCTTAGCCGGCAAACTCTTATCTTTTGACTTCATTAGCAAATAAGCAGCCTCCTCACTCAGGCAACTGTACGGGTAATTAACATTCATTCTTAAAGCCTCCTCCAGTTGCAAATTTCTCTTGTAAACCTGCAATATATTATGAAATAAATGAAAATAGCATCGCTGAATTCATGAGAAGCAGAAAGAATAACCCTGAATGCAGGGATCAGAAGAAAAAAAATGAAATGCCCCTTTATACAATCGGGGTTGTATCTGAATTGTTGGGAATTACGACCCAGACATTACGTCTGTATGAGAAACATGGACTGATAAAACCGTTCCGCAGGAATAAAAACAGATTTTATTCAGAGAACGATACTAAATGGCTTACCTGTCTCAGAGAGTTGATCCATGACAAGAAAATCAGCATTGAGGGAATCAAGAAGCTTCTGAATTACGCTACCTGCTGGGAGATCACGGATTGCCCGGAGGAGCGTAAACGCACCTGCCTTGCTTATAGGGACAGGCGCAAGCCATGCTGGGAGCTGAATAAGATGATATGTACCCGGGCATCCCTATCCGGATGTCAGGATTGTATAGTTTTTCTGCAGAACCAAAAAAAACATGCATCTACACAAGGAGAACAGGACAAGCGACTAGTCCATCTGAGCTGACTCAGGATTAACAACAGTGTAATTAAAAGAGCGATACGCCTCAAATTTAAGCTTTAGGATTCGTGAAAATATCCTGTAACAAGACCTCGTATAACTGCAATTTGATTAAAAATTGTATTGACATTTTACGAAAGACTATGCTATTTTGCACACCTAAGAAATAAAAAAATTTCTTACAGATGTAGAGGCCGGAAGTTGAAATACGGGATTGTCTTTTGTGACGCTGAGTATAGTCAATAAATGTACTTTTCAGAATACAGAAAATCGTAAGCTGATGGAATAAAGGAAGGGGAATTCCATATGAGCGAATTGGCAAGTTGGGATTGGGAGACTAAAGAGAAACTTATCGCGGATTTGAACGAGTGGAATAAGAAATATACCGCATTCCGAGAACTCATCCCCAGCGACGATGGCGAGAAGGTTGCCACCGTTGTCAGAAACCAGGAGAGAAGATTCACTACTTGTGTAAATGGAGAGCCCTGGGAAGAAACCTTTGAGAGAGTATACTCCCTCAAATTCACTCCGGATAATAAGCTGATTTCTCTCTCACTTAGAGACTATGAGTGGACAATCAATATCGACCATGATATGGGGGAGGAGAGATTCGATTATGTATGGAATCTCATCATTAGCCCAGATGGAAAAAATGTCGCTGCCAATATCAGCAAGGATAATATGACCAGCGTATGCTTAAACGGCGTAGTCTGGGAGAATATGTTTTTCGAGACACGAGACGTTGCCATGAGCCCTGACGGCACTAAAACCGCAGCCCATGTGCTGGTGAGCAGACGTAAAGAATTGGATAACCTGGAGTTTATGAAAAAGAACTGGACTGTTGCAGTGGACGGGACCACCTGGGATACGAATTTTGTCAATACATGGGGAGGTGTGTTCAGTTCCGACGGTAACCATTTGGCAGCCTGTGTAAGAACTGCCATGGCTCTATATACGATTGCAGTTGATGGAAAACCCTGGGAACAGACTTTCCCGGCAGTCTGGGAGCCAATCTGCAAACCCGGGAGCAATGACTTTTTTGCACCAGTACAGTCTCCTAAAGGCTGGACATTAGCGACGGACGGAAAACCCGTCTGGGGCAATTTTTCTCAGCTCTGGAGGACAGTATTTTCTTCTGATGGCAAGCACCTTGCTGCAACTGTTGCTGTGGCAATAGGCAAGTGGACGGTGGCAATTGATGGATTACCGTGGACTGTTACATTCGACCAGTTGGTATTGACTCCTGTTTTCAGCCCTGACGGGAAAAGGGTAGCTGTCGCTGCGAAGAACAACAATAAATGGACAATTGCAAATGACGGTGCTGCTTGGTCAGAAACCTTCGACAATGTGTGGGACCCTGTTTTTAGCCCTGCGGGGGACAAGGTTGCTGCCAAGGTTGAAAGAAACAGAAAATATTTTCTGGCTGTAAACGGCAAGATAGGGAATAAAGGGTATGATGAACTTTGGAGCCCCGTGTTCAGTCCGGATGGCAGTAGACTTCTGGTAAAGTGCGTGGAAAACGGCAAGTATTACCGTCGCATAATCCCGGTAAACGAAATATAAAGAATGGAGTAATCTATGCTTGATTTTATCAGAGACCCTTCTATTTATAATCTTGTCAGAGGACCTTTTGTCTGGATCGCTTTTTTCGTGTTTATCGGAATGAGCATTTATAAAGTCAGGCGTTTATACCTGATGGCAAAAAATGAGAAAGTAGTGCTGCCATTAATTGACGGAAAGTCTTTCAGAAGATCAGTCCTCCACTGGATATTGCCATTCGGAAGCAGGAACTGGAGGATGAGGTGGCCGATAACAATCACTACTTTCGTCTTCCATATAGGCCTTGTCTTTACTCCGATTTTTCTTCTCTCCCACAATGTCCTATGGTATGAATCCTGGGGGATAAGCTGGTGGACTCTGCCGGAGGGAGTGGCGGATGTGATGACACTTCTTGTAATTATTACCTGTATAATTTTCTTCCTCAGAAGGATATTTGCGCCGGAGGTAAAATTTGTGACTTCCAGCGACGACTTTCTGATACTTGGGATTTCGTTTTTTCCTTTTCTGACGGGGTTCCTGGCATATCATGAGTGGCTTCTCCCCTATAAAACTATGGTCATCCTTCATATTCTCTTCGGGGAAGCTATGTTAATAGCCATTCCGTTTACGAGGCTGGGACATATGTTCTATTTCTTCATGACAAGGGCCTGGATGGGATCTCAGATGCAGAACGTATGGCATGGTAAAGACTGGTAGTTTGGTTGCAGATAAAGGAGGCTGGGTATGGCAGTAAAGGGAAAGAGTGAGAAGATAGTAAGCAGGGAGTTTCCGGAGTATGTGAGGGATCCGAACCCTGATCCGGGGCTTGACGAAACGACAAAAGACCTGAAGCCGGAGCAGATCGAGAAGACGATCATGGCGGTGCTGGGAG